>Ga0315281_10002314_pt1 | contig 28265 bp, 18 predicted proteins | sample YL17G07_0_MG_FD_204540 | JGI IMG/M metagenome (GOLD analysis project Ga0315281, IMG submission 204540) | Sediment microbial communities from Yellowstone Lake, YNP, Wyoming, USA - YL17G07_0 | ecosystem: Environmental > Aquatic > Freshwater > Lake > Sediment | place: USA: Wyoming | collected...
GTCCTGCTGGCGCTCCAGCGATTCCCAATCACGATTCTTGATTTCCAGCAGCAAACGGGTGCGCTTGCGATAGGCATCCAGATATTCCTGCAATTTCACAATACCCTCCGGCTTGGCACCTGGCGAGAAGTGCCGTGCAAAATTCATCGCTTGCAACTGGCTGTAGTCGTAGTCGTCAATGTGCTTTGTGGGATGTCCAAGCTTGGCAAGAAAGCGGTCGTGCCACAGCACCGGTATGTCGTCACGACTGAGCTGAATATCTGTCTCCATGCCATCGATAGGATAAGCAAGGGCACGATCAAACGCAGTGCGAGTATTTTCTGCAGCTTCCTTATTGGCTCCGCGATGCGCGAAGATCAAAGTCCTGGCGGTTTGATTCATAAAATAGCGTGTCCTGGGCAATAACGTGCACTAGTGTAGGACAAAAGAATACAAATGAGCAAAAAGTAACTCATCATTCAAACAACCAAGATCAGGGGATACGCTTTTTACAAATTATGCACGGCTCTGAGCAACAGCCTCCATGCTGCGCTCATACTTCCCATCGCGCGCAAGTCCGTTTAAGTAACAGCGCTGCGCCAAGGCCTTCTGTGCCGCAGCCACATTGGCTTCCAGCCCTTTCCATGACGCCAGTACCGGTGCCTGCAGCGCCCTGCCATAGGAGAAACTGACCTCCCAGGGGTGTTTGCCCATGGCATTCATCGCGTTCAGGTTTTCCGTAGCTTCTTCGGCACTCTGCCCTCCCGAGAGGAAGACGATCCCCGGAACCGCAGCCGGCACGTAGCGATAAAAGCATCGCATGGTAGCCTCAGCAACCTCTTGCGCAAAAGCCTGACGTTCGCATTTCTTGCCGGGTATCACCATGTTGGGCTTGAGCAACATGCCTTCAAAAATGACGCGGTGCGCGTCAAGCTCGCTAAAGACCGCTTCCAGCACCCGCGATGTAACCGCTTCACAGCGCTCAATATTATGTTCTCCGTCCATCAACACTTCCGGTTCCACAATGGGCACCATATCCAGTTCCTGGCACAAGGCCGCGTAGCGCGCCAGGGCATTGGCATTTGCCTGAACAGCATAGGCTGAAGGGATCTTGTGGCTATCAATCTCGATAACCGCACGCCATTTCGCAAATTTTGCGCCCAGTTGCTTGTACTCAAGCAGGCGCTCGCGCAAACCGTCCAGGCCTTCTGCTACCTTGTCACCGGGGTAAAGTGCCAGTGACTTGGCACCTTTGTCCACCTTGATCCCCGGAACAATGCCACGGCTGGACAACAGTTGCGCAAAGGGAACACCTTCTCTGGTGCTTTGGCGCAGCGTTTCGTCAAACAGGATGACGCCGCCAATATTTTTGTCGATGCCTTCGGTGGTAAAGAGAATTTCTCGGTAGCGTCGCCGGTTTTCTTCCGTTGATTCAACCTTGATCGTGTCAAAACGCTTTTTGATCGTAGGGCTACTTTCGTCCGCAGCCAGCACACCCTTTTGCCTGGAAACGATCTGTTGCGCCACCAATTTGAGCTCGCTGATGTTCATGGCTACTCCTCCGCTATAAGGGAAAAACGCCCCATTACTTGCACCTGAAAAGCAGATTGGTCACATATTTGAATATTTCAAGGGCAACATCAAGGCAAGTTTTTGATAAAAATTCTGAGCGAATCTTTCATTTCAGCAAAATGCGGGTTATATGTCAGGCGGCGCAGGAGTCCGGCCTTGAGATTAGCCGGGGTAATTTCTCCCTGCCAGCAGTCCCTGGGATGGCTGACGCATGCATTGTATTTATCCATTTCAAGCGGAAAATAATGCAGGCAATTGGCATAAGCCCCATGGGCACCGTAGTGTTCGTCCTCTGGTGGAACGACAATGGCCGTGTGCGCCGAACCCAGAATTTTCTGCTCGGGGAAAACACATTCAATCAATTCAGCTTCTGCCTGTTTAACGGCTAATGAAAAATCTTTTGCTGAGCCTGTGTATAGAATCAGCTTATTGCCGGGCAAGCCTTGCTTTGCCATAAACTCCACGGTAGCACTTGTATTGACCGTTTTATCATCTGTGCTGGCAACACAGAATATGGGAATACCCAGTTTATCCAGTCCTTGTTTTTTTAGAACCGCTGTTAATGCATGCATCTGTTCCACGTTATTGTTGGTGAAGGACTCATACTTGTAGAGATCCCTGTCAGGCTTGATTTCCAGCCATTTTGCCTTTGGTAAAAACCAGCTCACCAGCCTGTGCAGGCAGGCCAATGCGGCCCAGGGGGAAATTTCAAGCGCAGGGGAAAATAGAAAAAGGCCACGCACACGTTTATCCCGCGTGCTCAGGTAAAGGCTTAAGGCACCACCCGCCGAGTATCCACCCAGATAGACCTCATCAACTTCTACCGCAAGCTGGTCAACGCCAAATGCGACGGCCTTGGCCCATTCCTGCCACGACACCTCCAGCAAGTCACCTGGGCGTGTGCCATGGCCGGGCAAGAGTATCGTCAACACGCGGAAACCATTTTCCTGAAAGCATGCAGCCAGGTGCCGCATGCAATAGGGTGAATCACTTAGCCCATGGGTCAACAGTATGCCGCGCCGCCAGCGCCTTTGTTTCCCCGCAGTACCGCTGCCTCCTGGCTCAAGTGCAAACGGAGCGTTACCTTCTATCGACTGATTTAATGTGGCTGAATCCGACGTAAAAGAGCGCACTCTCTGTAACATTTCACGAGTGCCTGCTACATAAGCCGAAAATGTTTTGTACTCGCTGCTGAATTTCGAATTTAAACCCGACGAATAATGCCGCGCTTCAAGCTGTGCTTTATATTTGCCTGAATTTCTTCCCAGCATAGTCATCATCAGCTCCCCGGACAGCTTCAGGTTAAAAACTAAAGAAATAAATTCGATACGAAGAAAACATGATTTATCCTGATTGTGACAAGCCTAAACAAAACCCCTCCCGGCCTCCCCTTTACAGGGGAGGGGAGGTGCGCTGCTCTACCCCTGTCAAGGGGGAGCCGGAGGGGGTTTTACCCCGTCCAATTCATAAGTTAGTTGAATATTCTTGTATTTTCAAATCATTTGACTGATAAGAAATTTTACAGCCATTCCTGCAAAACCGAGCGAATAGCCGCTTCATTAGCCGGCATGGGCAGTGCTGCATCTATACGCATGCGCTGCCGCACTTTATCCAGTACCGCTTCATTGTGTGGCTCGTAGAAAACCAGAACACGAATTTCTTTCAAAAGCTGGGTAGCTGCCAGTAAGGATTCCAGGTTGCTTAGACGATCACGGAAATCGGACTGGAAATAAAAATCCGCCACAATGACATCGGGTTTTGTTTTGCGTATCAGGGAAACAGCTTTGCGCACTTGCCACTCTGTGGTCACATCAAAACCAAGTGATTTATACAGGGCCGGATAGGGTGAGTGCTCAATAAACTCGATAACGGTCAGGAGTTTTTTTGCGACCGCTGTCATGCCGCAGCAATCTGCCGGGCAATATATGCCAGTGCTTCATCCACCTGATCAATCAGCACAAGACATAAATCGCCAGGTTGAAGGTGGGACAAGGCGAGGTCTATGGCCGGGAATTCACCGCGTATTTCAGCTATTACCTGAGTACGTTTTGACTTCTCCAGACCCTGTCTCAACAAACCCAGCACTTCACCATCCGCCCTGCCACGCTGACACTGATCCTGATACAGGATCACCTCATCAAATGCATTCCCCAGAATCCGGGTCTGCTCGCGGATATCTTCATCACGCCTGTCTCCGGCACCGCTTATCACGACAATTCGCCGATTGGACGGCATGTTGTCAATGGCATTGACCAAGGCAATAATCGCATCCGGATTGTGCCCATAATCCGCTATCAGGGTCGCTCCGCGATAGTCATACACATTAAACCGGCCCGGAGCGGTGGCGGCATCATTGACAAATGATGCCGCACCAGCCCGGATGATATCCCATCCAATACCCAATCCCCAGGCAGCACCTATGGATGCCATTGCATTTTCAATCTGGAAACCAATGGCCCCGTTACGCGTCAGAGGGATATCCTTTAGCGCGATACGTTGTTCAACACTTCCTTCTGCAGCAACAATATTCTTGCCATCCAGATAGACAACGCGCTGACCCTTTGCGCGATGCGTTGCCATCACAGGATGATGCACATCAATCGCAAAAAAAGTGACAGAACCCTGACATGCTCCAGCCATTTTTGCCACAAAAGGGTCAGCCGCATTCAGCACAGCCATACCCAAAGGAGACACGTTTTGCACAACCACCCTTTTTACTACAGCCAGATCATCCACCGTATGGATGTAACTCAGACCTAGATGATCACCAATACCGATATTGGTAACCACAGCAACATCGCAGCGGTCAAACGCGAGTCCCTCGCGCAGCACACCCCCACGCGCAGTCTCAAACACGGCGGCATCAACATCGGGATGCAACAGCACATTCCGTGCGCTTTTCGGTCCGCTGCAATCACCTGTGTCTATGCGCTGCTTTTCGATGTAGACACCGTCGGAATTTGTCATGCCAACACGCAGGCCATTTTGTCCCAGACAATGTGCAATCATCCTTACAGTTGTGGTTTTTCCATTTGTGCCAGACACCGCCACTATGGGTATGCGAGCATCATCGCCCTTGCCGAAAATTGTGGAAATAATGGCTTCGCCCACAGGGCGCGCCTTGCCGTAGGAAGGTTGCAAATGCATGCGCAGACCCGGCGCGGCATTCACTTCTATGACTCCGCCACCCTGCGCCTCAAGCGGCTTGAGCAAGCTATCGCAAACCACATCAACACCGCAAATATCCAGGCCTATCATCTGCGCTGCCGCTACCGCACGAGCGGCCACTTCTGGATGTACATCATCGGTAACATCGGTTGCCGAACCACCCGTGCTCAGATTTGCGTTGTTGCGCAAAATAACGCGACTACCCTTGGGGGGAACTGAGTTGGTCGAAAAACCCTGAATGGACAGTCTTGCAAGGGCAATTTCATCCAGGCGTATTTTGGTCAGCGCAGTTGCATGACCTTCGCTCCGGCGCGGATCACTGTTTACGATTTCCACCAGTTCTTTGACTGTGTGTATGCCATCCCCAATCACCTGGGGCGGATCACGCCGTGCAGCAGCAACCATTTTTCCGCCCACCACCAGCAGACGAAAATCGTGTCCCGGCAAATAACGTTCAACCATGATAGACGAGCTGACGGCCGAGGCTGCCAGATAGGCAATTTGTAAATGCTCACGGCTTGCAACATTGACTGTTACGCCCTTGCCCTGATTGCCGTCCTGCGGCTTTACCACGACAGGCAGACCAATTTCCTGGGCGGCAGCCCAGGCATCTTCTTCATCCTGCACCGGGCGTCCAAAGGGAATAGGAACTCCCGCCGCGTCGAGCATTTTCTTGGTCAGCTCCTTGTCCTGGGCGATCGATTGGGAAATCGCGCTGGTGCAATCTGTTTCTGCGGCCTGAATGCGGCGTTGCCTGCTACCCCAGCCAAACTGCACCATGCTGCCCGAGGTTAAGCGACGGTAAGGAATACCACAGGAAAGTGCAGCCTTGACAATAGAACCGGTACTGGGGCCCAGTCGCTCATCTTCGTCTAGCTCACGCAAGCGAGCCAGGGCATTATTTAAATCAAATGGAGAATCATCCAATGCAGAGCGACAGAGTGACAGCGCTATTTCAAGCGCAAGACGTCCGACTTCCTCTTCGCCATATTCAAACACAACCTGGTATACACCTGCCTCAACCGTCTGCACGGTGCAACTGAAAGTTACCGGACAGCCCGATTGCTTTTGCAGGCTTAAAGCGGCAGCTTCAAGCACACTGGCCATAGACGTACTCTCCTGATGACCAGCCGGTTGCCAAAATCCTATTTCAGGGAAGCGCGAACGCAAACGAGTTTCAAATCCGGGTATATCGCCAATTGAGCATTCCGCATCCGTACAGGATACGATAGCCTCGATTGCAGTATGCCTGCTCCAGAGATTTGGGCCGCGCAGCGCTCGAATACGGGTTACTTCCATCTGCACTCATCCTGTGTGACACGGCTCTCGGTGTCGCCGTTAGTTAATTCAATTGACATGGCAACGTTCGCATCAATCCGCTTTAAAAGTTTCTACCCCGGCGCGTATCAAATCCAGAGTGAGTCCCAGCGCCCATGCCGCGCCGACTGCTGCAAGCACGTTTTCGATTTGATAGGCAGGTGCACCTGAATTCAGCAAGGGGATCGATGCTATTTCGACCAGCGTTACCTCGTCCTTGCCCGTAGCCATTATTAGCCTTCCATAACGGACAAATACAGCGCGTTCACCTTTTTCCCGGTGTTGGGTAACTGCCTGTATTTCCGGATCCAAAGAAAACAGGATGACACTCCCGTCACACAAGTCCGCCATTTCCAGCACCAGCGTATCCTGCGCATTCAGGACAGCGACGCCATCCGGCAGCACAATATCAACCTGTGTGCGCAGCACGTTATACACTTGCTCAGGATCGTGGACATAGAATTTGTCCAGGCCTTCTGCGCCGATGATGTTGGTCACCACACCCACCTGGCAACGATCATAGGCCACACCTTCAGACAGGATAGAGCGTGCGCTGCTAACCAGTACAGCCGCATCCACTGAGCGATTAAGCAAGACCTTGTGTGCAGCCGACCAGTTTGAACGATCGCCTTTTTCCACTTGCCGCTGATCCAGATAAAGTCCGTCGCCACAGGTCAGGCCTACATACTTTCCACCCAGATTGAGCAAGCGGGCAATCAGACGCGCAACAGTCGTTTTGCCATGCGAACCTGTCACACCTACGATGGGGATACGACCGTTGTCGTTTTCATGAAACAGGCTGTCAACAATTGCACTGCCAATTGGACGCGGCTCACCGTTGGCCGGCTTGAGATGCATTAACAAACCCGGCCCCGCATTGACTTCCACTATCGCTCCCCGCTGCTCATCCAGTGGCCGGGAGATGTCTTCAGCGACCAGATCAACGCCGGCAATATCCAGACCCACGATACGTGCAGCCAGAGAAACCGTAGCCGCTACACTGGGATGCACCAGATCCGTCACATCAAAAGCAACATTACCGTTACGTTGAATCAATACCTCCTTGCCTGCGGGCGGTATTGAATCGGGGCTAAAACCCTGCCGCTCCAGCTCAAGCCTCACTGCGGTCTCCCCGTCCTGAAAAACCAGATTGAGCGGGTGATTTTCTGTCGTGCCACGGCGCGGATCGGTATTAAGCTGAGAGTCTATTAACTCCTTGACTGTAGAGCGGCCATCACCCACGACAGAAGCTGTTTCGCCACGCGCCGCTGCCACCAGTTTGCCTGCAACAACCAGCATACGATGCTCGTTTCCTTTGATAAAACGCTCGACGATGACATCGCTGCCCTCGCCGAGCGCAAGCGTATAAGCCGCTTCAATTTCCTTGCGGTGCATCAATTCGGTCGTAACACCGCGCCCATGATTGCCATCAACGGGTTTAACCACAACCGGCAGACCAATTTCCTCTGCTGCATCCCACGCGTCCTCGGGGCTTTTGACGATGCGCCCCTCTGGCACAGGCACGCCACAGGCCTGTAGCAGGCTCTTGGTCAAATTTTTATCGCTCGCGATACTCTCAGCAATAGCACAAGTCTTGTCTGTTTCGGCAGTCCAGATGCGATGCTGGCGTGCACCATAACCCAGTTGCACCAGATTGCCTTCATTCAGCCGGATGGAAGGAATTTTTCTGTCAGTCGCGGCAGTGACGATGCACGAGGTACTGGGGCCAAGGCAATGAGAATCGGCAATCTCGCGTAGTCGTTCTACGGTGGAAGGCACATCAAAAGGCCGGTCTTCAATCGCCGCCATCACCAGTTCACGTGCCGCCTCCATACACGCCCTGCTGACTGTAGCGTGCCGCGAGCGCACAACAACCTTGTATACGCCACGTGTTGAAGTACTGCGTGCCTTGCCAAAACCTGTCTGCATACCGGCCAGATTTTGCAACTCTATCGTTACGTGCTCAAGAATATGACCAGGCCAGGTGCCTTCCTGCAAGCGCAGAAGAAAACCGCCGCGCTCGCCCACACCGCAGCGGTGCTCTTCCAGGGCGGGCAGCCATGAAGTCAATCTTTCGTTGAATCCGGGAATGGTGTTTGAGGGAGAATCTTCCAGTACGCCAATATCAACCCATGCCTCGAGTACCGGACGATAGGTCCAGATATTTGGACCGTGCAGCGGCATGACTTTAAGAAATTTCATGCCATTACTTTCCATGCATTGATATTGTGGGGATATTCGGGTGACACGGGATTTTTATAGTTTAATTTTGTACAAAGTAACGCTGGAAACCCTATTTGGTTTACCACCGGGGCAAGTTATTTCCTGATCACCCCTTAATAAACGCAGACTATACCATTACACCCAAAAAGTAAGCTGTAAAATCCTGTTACCTTGGTACAATTAGCTTAAATTATTATGTTTACCAACGACTTCACGGCATATTTGCAGACACTACATACTGAATTTACATATAAATTTAAATTCACCCTGACCGCTTTTGGCAAAACCTGAATATACTATTCCACCAAACGTCAATACCTGACCATGAAAGCACAATATTCCCCCAACAGCACAGGTTTATCCATGCCACAAAACCTGAGCGCCGAAGTAGCAAGCCATCTTGCCCCTGCTGAACAGGTAACAGCATGGATGGAGGGAGACCTTGATGCAAAATTGCACTTCAATCCCTACCTTCTGGTGCTAAGCGATGCTCGAATAATGGCCAAAGCCCATGACGAAAAATCATGGCAGGAATGGGGCTACCACGAAGGACTCACCCTGAAACGACATGATCATGCGGGTATAGGCAGTCTGGAATTATTCGACGGTAACGCGCGCCTGGCCTGTTGGCGTTACACGCTTGCACAAAATGCTGCGGCTCAGCGGATAGTGGTTAATTTTGACCAACAGCTCGCCGATTTTATAGCGGGACATCCTGTCAGCCGTCCGGTCGAGAACATCTGCCCCAATTGCCAGGCCATGCTTGCACCAGGACAGGAAGAATGCCCTGTCTGTACCACTGAAACACATACCCCGCCTTCAACCTGGGTTCTATTCCGCCTGTGGCTCTTTGCCCAGCCCTATAAAACTCAGCTATTGCTGGGTTTTGTACTTACCCTGATCTCAACCGCAGCCAGCATGATTCCGCCCTACCTGACCATGCCCCTGATGGATGACGTGCTGATTCCCTACCAGAATGGAGCGCCCATCGATTACAACATTGTCGCGTTGCTGCTGGCCGGCCTGCTGGGCTCCGCCCTTGTGGCATGGGGCTTGGGCTGGTGGCGCACTTATATTCTTGCGCTGGTCAGCGAGCGCATAGGTGCCGATCTGCGCACGATCACCTATGAGCACCTGATGAAACTTTCCCTCGAATATTTTGGCGGCAAGCGCACTGGTGACCTGATGACGCGCATTGGTTCAGAGTCAGATCGCATCTGCGTATTCCTGTCCATGCATGTACTGGACTTTGCCACCGATGTTTTAATGATCGTCATGACAGCGGTCATACTGTTTTCCATCAATCCATGGCTGGCGCTGGTTACACTCCTGCCATTACCTTTCATCGCGTGGATGATCCATGTTGTACGTGACAAATTGCGCACAGGCTTTGAAAAAATCGACCGGGTATGGTCCGAGGTCACCAGTGTATTGGCGGACACCATCCCCGGCATACGTGTGGTCAAGGCTTTCGCACAGGAAAAACGCGAAACAGTACGCTTTCGCGAAGCCAACCAGCACAACCTTGCCGTCAATGACAAGCTGAACAAAATCTGGTCGCTATTTTCCCCTACCGTCACTTTACTCACTGAATTTGGCCTGCTGGTCGTATGGGCTTACGGCATCTGGCTGGTATCCAAAAATGAAATAACCGTCGGCGTGCTGGTCGCCTTCCTGACCTATATCAGCCGTTTTTACGGGCGGCTGGATTCGATGAGCCGAATTGTTTCCATGACGCAAAAAGCGGCTGCCGGTGCGAAGCGCATTTTCGATATACTCGACCATGCTTCCAGCGTCCCGGAATCTGACCACCCCGTTCACCTGGCCGAGGTAAATGGCGAGATCGAGTTGCGCAATGTCGGCTTTCGCTATGGCAACCGCAGTGTTACGCGCGGCATCAACCTGAAAATTGCGCCCGGAGAAATGATAGGGCTGGTTGGCCACAGCGGCTCCGGCAAGAGCACACTGGTCAACCTGATTTGCCGCTTCTACGATGTCAGCGAGGGTTCCATACGACTGGATGGTGTGGACATACGCTCCCTGCCCGTATCCGAATTCAGGCGCAACATCGGCCTGGTATTGCAGGAGCCTTTTTTATTCTTCGGCACCATTGCGGAAAATATCGCCTACGGAAAACCCGATGCCACGCGCCGGGAAATTGTGGCGGCCGCCCGTGCTGCCCATGCCCACGAATTTATATTGAAATTGCCGCAAGGATATGACTCACTGGTCGGCGAACGCGGCCAGTCCCTTTCCGGGGGCGAGCGTCAGCGCATTTCCATAGCACGCGCCCTGTTGATTGACCCACGCATCCTGATCATGGACGAGGCAACCTCCTCGGTCGACTCCACCACCGAAAAGGAAATACAGAAAGCGCTGGATAATCTGGTCAAGGGACGTACCACCATCGCCATCGCCCACCGCCTTTCAACCTTAAGGCGGGCAGACCGGCTGGTTGTAATGGATCAGGGGCAGGTGACGGAGATCGGCAACCACAATGAGCTGATGGCACGTGAGGGAGCCTATTACCGTCTCTACCAGGCACAGGCCCGCAACGTGGATACCGATCCCGATGATGCTGAAGAGAAGAAGAATATTGAGAAGGGAGCTAAGGGTTATGCCTGATTTCAAACTGTACAGAAATGCTTTTGGCCGCCTGGTGTTTACCGGTAGTGATGGTATCGTTCACGAGGGAGTCGTCCCTGTCCACGCCTTTCCCATCAGTGCTATAACCGAGGGCATGGCTGTCGTCAGCGCGGAAGGGCACGAGCTACTCTGGGTAGACGACATCAATGAATTGCCAACAGCCACTCGCGGCCTGTTGGAAGAAGAACTGGCAAGCCGTGAATTTATCCCTGAAATTCAGAGCATACGAAATGTATCCACCTTTGCCACGCCCAGCATCTGGGAGGTTGAAACCGACCGGGGCAGAACAAGCCTGATATTAAAAGGGGAAGACGATATACGGCGGCTTAAACACACCAGTTTTCTGGTTGCGGACAGCAACGGCATCAATTACCTTATCCGCGACATCCAGCAACTGGATAAGCACAGCCGTAAACTCCTGGACCGATTTTTATAAGAAAATTACATCGTGAATTCACCTGTCCATTGCCCCCGTTTAAAATCAATAAACAATTTTCCGGGTACAAATGCTTCCGGTTTGGTCATTTTAAAATCTTCCAGTGGCGGCTCGTCCGCCACATCGCTTACCTTGCATACTTTTGTCACAACCGGCCTGAATCCGACCCTGAGTTGCGGCGTAACCGAGTCACTATAACGCATCGAAACGCCCTGACCAAACCTTACTGCCTTGCGTATCAGGCAGCTAAAATAAAGCTCCATTTCTACCTGCAATGGTGTAGTAAGCGAGCTCATGGCCTTATCAGCAGCGGCACTCCACTTCACCTGTATTTTTTTACCCAGAATTTCTGCAGATCCGTGCATGATTTACTCCCAAATTTGTCCCGAACAGGCGCAAGTATAACAGCCAGGACAACTACATAGGCACAGGCAGCGCTCAATCTGATTGACTATATATTCCCCTTTGCCAGAACGACAAACACTGGCAGAATGTGCTACCCATACACCGCACTGGAGATTGCCATGAAAGCCCCCATCCGCATTACTGTTACCGGTGCAGCCGGTCAAATCGGTTACAGCCTTTTGTTTCGCATCGCCAATGGCGACATGCTGGGACCTGAGCAACCCATCATCCTGCAATTGCTGGACATACCCCAGTCACAGCCTATGTTGCGCGGCGTGGCTATGGAGCTGGAAGACTGTGTTTTCCCCATGTTGCAGCAGGTTATTATTACCGACGATCCCCGCGTTGCTTTCCGTGACGCTGAAGTCGTGTTACTTGTAGGTGCGCGCCCTCGCGGCAAGGGCATGGAAAGAAAAGACCTGATACAGGCCAACGGCCCGATCTTTGCAGAACAAGGGCGCATCCTGAATGAAGTGGCTGCACGTCATGTCAAGGTCATGGTGGTGGGCAATCCCGCCAATACCAACGCATTGATCGCGATGAAAAACGCGCCCGATCTGGACCCGCGCAACTTCAGCGCAATGATGCGCCTCGATCACAACCGTGGTATTGAACAGATCGCCCTCAAGCTTTTCCAACCGATACGCGACATCAAAAAAATGGTGGTATGGGGCAACCATTCCGGCACACAGTATCCCGATCTCTCTTTTGTGGAAATTCGCGGTCGTCGTGTACTCGATTTGTTACCTGACACCAACTGGGTGGAAAAGGAATTTATTCCAACCGTACAAAAACGCGGTGCCGCAGTGATTGATGCGCGCGGTCTCTCCAGCGCTGCCAGTGCAGCAAATGCAGCCATCGGCCATATGCACGACTGGCTGTTGCGTTCACACCACAATGACTGGGTATCCATGAGCGTACCTTCCGATGGCAGCTATGGCATCCCCGAGGGAGTGCTTTACGGTTTCCCGGTGACCTGCCGTAATGGACATTACAGCATCGTGCAGGGGCTGGACATCAGCGATATTGGCAAGAAACATATGGACGATAGCCTGAAGGAATTACATGAAGAACGTGACCATGTAAAACATCTGCTGGGGTAAGCTAAAGTAAACGCAGCAAATATTTGCACCGGAAAGAGCAGCAAATTTATGCATTTCAAGTCACGTCTCAAGCAGTTTTTTTTCATCACCCTTGCAGCAATATTTACCTCTCCGGTCTTTGCACTTGAGGCTGTCACGCTGCAACTAAAGTGGACGCATGCTTTCCAGTTTGCAGGCTATTATGCAGCACTAGAGCAAGGTTACTACCGCGATGCCGGCTTAACGGTCAGCATCCGGGAAGCATTACCCGGCCTCGATCCCGTCACAGAAATAATCGAAGGCAGGGCTCAATATGGTGTCGGCACCAGCAGCCTGTTGCTTGAAAGAAAAGCCGGCAAACCCGTTGTTGTGCTGGCCGTCATTTTCCAGCACTCGCCCTACGTGCTGATCGCAAGACAAACTCAAAGCATACACGACCTCATTGACAAACGCGTCATGCTTGAGCCGCAGGCCAACGAACTGCTGGCCTACCTGAAAAGCGAAGGGATACCCCTTGAGCGCATTACCCGGCAAGAGCACAGTTATGACCCGCAGGATTTGATCAGCGGAAAAATCAATGCGATTTCCGCCTATACCATCAACCAGCCCTACTACCTCGACCGTGCCAATATCAATTATCAAACCTACAATCCGCGTTCAGCAGGTATAGATTTTTATGGTGACAATCTGTTTACCTCCGAGAGCGAGCTGAAAGCACACCCGGAACGGGTCAAGGCCTTCCGTGCTGCCAGCCTGCGCGGCTGGCAATATGCAATGGCACACCCTGAGGAAATTACCAGCCTGATCCTGGCAAAATATTCACAGCGCCATCCGCGTCAATTCTTTCTGTTTCAGGCAAAACAGATGGCAAGCCTCATCCATCCCGAACTGATTGAAATCGGCTACATGAATCCAGGCCGCTGGCGGCATATCGCCGATACCTATGCAGATATAGGCATGCTGCCCGCAGATTTTCCGCTCGATAATTTTCTGTACCGTCAGAACTTCAAGCTGGATGCTTACCCGATTTATCGCGTACTTCTATTCACCCTGCTACTGTTTGCTCTCGCCAGCTCAGTGGCCTATTACATATACCGTATCAACCGCAAACTGGCGCGCAGCATCATCACTAGCAAGCTGGCGGAGCAGCGCGAGCTGTCACGCAGTAACATCCTTGAGCTGCTTGCCAGTGGAGCACCGCTTAGTACCATCCTTGATGACATCGTACGCAGCGTGGAGCTTTCAAATCCGTCTTCACTATGCAGCATCATGCTGTTGGACAATGAGGGAAAACACCTGCACACCGGCGCCGCGCCAAGCTTGCCCGATTTTTTTGTAACGGCCCTTGATGGCATGGAAACCGGCATAGGTATGGCATCGTGTGGCACTGTCGCTTTCACCGGCCAGCGCGTTGTTGTGGAAGATATTCAGATTCATCCATACTGGACAAGCTTCAAAACACTCGCGCAAAAAGCCGTACTGGGTTCATGCTGGTCAGAACCCATACAATCAGTCAATGGGAGAGTGCTCGGCACATTCGCCATTTATCACCACGACAAGCGCGAACCCAATTATGCCGACTTGCATCTCATGGAAAAAACTGCCAACGTCACCGCCATCGCGCTTGACCGTAACCGTGCAGACCAGGCAATCAAGGGAAATGAAAAACTGCTGTCTGACATACTTGAGAACGTAAGTGCGTATATTTACATGAAGGATGTTCAAGGGAGATATTTATACGCAAACCGGCTGCTGCGCGAATTGTTCAATGCGCCAAAAGAGGAAATTATCGGCTATGACGACAACAAATTTTACGATGCGGACACTGCGGCAAAAATGCAGCAAAGCGATCAGCAGGTTTTACAACAGGGTAAGATCATCCACGATGAAGAGGAAAGCATACCGAACCCCCTTACCGGCCAGACCTCTGTTTATCTGACCACCAAAATCCCGCTACGTCATGAAGATGGCCGCATCTATGCCCTATGTGGCATCTCCACCGACATAACCGAAAAGAAGGATTTTGAAGAGCACCTGCGCCACATGGCGCAATATGACGCACTCACCAACCTGCCCAACCGTGCATTGTTCAGCGACCGTCTGCAACAGGCATTTTCCACATCCAGGCGCAGCAAGGAACATTTCGGCATCATGTTTATTGACCTTGACAAATTCAAACCCATCAACGACACCTACGGTCATGCAGCCGGCGATGTTTTGCTTAAAGAAGCCGCCTTGCGCATGCAAAACTGTTTGCGTCAGTCTGATACCGTAGCCAGAATAGGCGGCGATGAGTTTGTGGTACTGCTTGCAACCCTGAAAAACGACCGTGATGCGCAGGAAGTCGCCGAAAAAATCCGCCAGGCGCTCAACCTGCCCTTCCAGATATCAGGCAATACACTCTGCATTTCTTCCAGCATCGGCGTAGCAATTTATCCAGTACATGGCGACAATGAAAAGGAGCTGGTGAAAAATGCAGATCTTGCGATGTACTACGCCAAGGAAAACGGCCGCAACAACGTTACGATTTACCATGCAGGCCTGAAGGATTCAAAATAATTTTGAAAGCACGCCTACTATTTTTTGCAGTTTTTTAAACCTTCCGCGTCTCCCAGATTGAACGCACCTGGTTGGCAAGGGTCATCGGGTCAAATGGTTTCGGGATAACATCCAGCGCTCCCAGGGATTTGTAATGGGCAACTTCTGCGGGTTGTATCTTGGCAGTCATAAATGCTGCTGGTACATTTGCCAGAGCCGCCTGCTCTCGCAAACCCTTGAGCGTGGTCGGTCCATCTATGCCCGGCATCATCACATCCAGCAGTATCATGTCCGGCGCAAAGGCAGCCGCATCGCGCAAAGCTTCCTCGCCAGATGCGCAGATTTTCACTGTAAAGCCGCCCACCATTTCCAGTGCCAGCTTTGCGACAGCACGAATATCCGGCTCATCCTCTACGTATAGTATGCGGGTCAATGTACTCATAAAACACTCCTTATTTATATTTTTGCCTATTCGATTACATGCGGATTTGTATTTAATTCCTGTAATCACTTCAATCCTTGCGCATTGATTCTAGCAGAATGCGCAACAGCTCATCATTTCCTGTGCGTGATTTAACCAGTACAGCACTTACCCTGCCTGCGTGCTCCACTGAAACATCATTGGCGGAGAAAATAACAATGCGCGGAACAGAAACATGCTGTTCAATATCGTCGATCAGATCGAGCCCAGAACCGTCCGGCAGGCCAATATCCAGCAACACCAGATCATATTTTCTGGCTGCCAGCGCAGCACGTGCAGCCGCAACATTTTCCACGCTTTCCAGCTCACAATATCCATTCAGCATAGTGGCCACTATTGTGCGTGTATCCACCTCATCCTCCACGTGCAAAACACGCGGCAAACAATTTGGGCTTGCAGCTACCGAGGAAACGACAGCAATGAGTCGTGAAGCATCTATAGGCTTTAGTAACCAGTCCATCACACCCAGTGCGCCACCCGTAAGCTGCCTCTTCGCCTCGTCTGCCTTGACAGACACCACCACTACAGGAAGATCTCGTGTTGCGGTATCCTGCCGCAAACTTTCAAGCAGACTCATACCGTCCTCATCAGGCAGCGTCAAATCCAGTGTCATCAAACGATAATAGCTGCCGCCCTTTTCAACCAGCAATTGTCTTGCCTGGCTTGCGTTATAAGCAATGTCCGAATTCAATCCCACTTCTGTCAGCATGCGCTGGATCAGCGCTGCGATGTCCGGGTCATCCTCGACAATAAGCACACAGGCATTAAGTGCAGCGGGCAAGGTGCGCGGCAGATCGGCCTTGTTGTCGCTGTCACTGAGCATTTCGGGAAGTTCGACATAAAAAGTTGTACCGATGCCTACACGGCTGACAAAGCCGATATTGCCTCCGTGCCGTTCGACAATTGCCTTGGTAATCGCCAGCCCAAGCCCGGTACCGCCCTTAAAGCGGGTGTCAGAAGAATCGGACTGGCTGAAAGGGCTGAATATCCTCGACTTGAAATCTTCCGGAATACCAGGGCCTACGTCAGAAACAGATACACGCAGCCGCCCTTCATTATGCCGCGCAACCGAAATTTCCACCGTGCTGCCGGTCGGGGAAAATTTTGCGGCGTTGGACATTAAATTGGCCAGCACCTGCATCAGCCGGTCGTAATCGGCAAAGACATGGGCATCGTCCACACGGTGGTTAATCACAAAACGAACTTTATGCTGATCGCCATAGGTAGAAAGATCCGCTATCGCGCTTTCCAGCAATTTCATCAGGGCAAAATTTTCGAAACGAAAAGCCATTTTGCCCGCCTCAATTTTCTGCATATCCAGAATGTCGTTAATCAGCATCAGCAGGCGCTCGGTATTGTTACTGGCGATGGTGAGCATGCTTTTCACCTGCTCGGGCAGCGCGCCCAGTACACCTCCCGTAATCAGCCCTAACGAACCGCGTATAGCCGTCAGCGGCGTGCGCAATTCATGGCTGACAGTAGAAACGAACTCTGTTTTCATCCGGTCTACACGCTTGCGCTCGGTGATGTCGCGCACCAGGCCGATAAACATGCGCCTCCCCTGATCGCTGATTTCGGATATCGCAAGATCCATAGGGAACAGGCTGCCATCCTTTCGCTGCCCTTCAACCTCGCGACCGATTCCGATGATACGGGCGATGCCGGTCGTCATGTAGTTGTGCAGGTAACCGTCGTGATTGGCACGGTGCGGCTCGGGCATCAGCATTCGCACGTTGTTGCCAATGACTTCGGCTGAGGTATAACCAAAAATTCTTTCTGCCGCCAGATTGAAGGATGAGACTTTTCCAAGACTGTCGATTGTGATGATGCCATCGATGACGTTATCGAGGATGGTCTGCGTGCGCTGTGCCTGCTCATTTAGCGCTTCTTCGGCCTGTTTGCGATCGGTGATGTCTTCTGAAATTCCCAACAGATATTGCGGATTACCCAGATCGTCCAGGATGGGCAGCTTCTGTGTATGCAGGATGCGTTGGCCATGCGGGGTATCAATGGATTCTTCCGGTATGTCTATTATGCCGCGCTGCTCAAGAACAGCCCGGTCCTTGCCGGTAAAGAACTCTGCCTGCTCCCTCGGGAAGAAATCGTAATCGTTGCGTCCAATCAAATCAGCGCGATTGTGCCCCAGCAGATTCTCCCCAGCGCGATTGAAGTATTCGAAACGCAGATCGGAAGCACGCTTGAGAAAAATCATGCTGGGTACATTTTCGAAAATACTCTCAAGCAGATGAGTGGTCTCGCGCAACTTTTCATCGGCCCGCTTGCGCTCGGTAATATCGATACCGACGCTGACAATGTACTCCACGTTCTCATCTGCTCCGTTTAGCAATGCATTAGACCAGTCGAAGTGGCGGTGCGATCCATCACGCATACGCCAGCTATTTTCATAACGCGGCATGACAGAACCGGACTGCAGGTTTTTAAATACGGACAAGACCTCTTCCTGCTCTTCCGGCAACAGGAAAATCTCCCAGAATAGCTTGCCTTCAATTTCAGCAAACCGATAACCTGTCACCTCCTCGGCAGCGGCATTGAAGCGCACAATCTTGCCGTTCTTGTCCAGTACCAGCATGATCGCACCGGCAGAGCTGAAAAGCGCGTTGCTGAAATCGCGCTCGTGTTGCAGCGCTATCTCCGCCATCTTTCGGTCGGTAATATCGTGGAACCAGCCGAGTACAGCCGTCTGCCCTTGATACTCAATCTGGAAGTAGGAAGCGAGCGTCCATTTGACACCCTGTCCCGGAATATTTAACTCTACCAGGTGATCTATTACCTGCTCGCCACGCCCCAGGCGACTGACGATATCATCGTAAACGGCTCGATCAGCATAATACTGCGATGGATCCACCCCTTCTACTTGCGTCGGCGCGATATTCAACAATTCGGCGTAACGCAGATTTGAAAACATAACCCGCACCCCTCCCGACGTGGCAATGCGTGCAGCAGTGGGGCTGGTCTCAAGAATACTCTTAAACCGCTGTTCACTTTCGCGTATCTGGGCCGTCATCTTTTCGGCAAGTTCCTGCGCCTTTTCTCGTCGATTGTTCAATGAGGTTGTTAATGCAAACAACGCCGCACTGATTCCTCCGCCCAGCAGCAACACCAATAAAACAAAAGTGGAGCGGAACTGCGCTTCAAAAACTGGACGACTATGCAGGATTATTGTCCAGGAATGTCCAAATAACTCGATCTGCTTTTGCTGCCTGAAGCGTGGCGTAAATCGGGGGGCAGGTTTATGCTCATCTTCCGACTGGTACATCTGTGTTTCCGCATTGACCTCGGTGCCGTCATATATGGAAAAATCCAGTGTGGCGTTGACCTCACCAAGAATGCCATGCATCAGATCATTCATGCGATAAGGGCTGTAGACAAAGCCTTGAAGTGCCTTCCAGCGTGCTTCAGGCGTATCCACCGGCATGTTCTTGCGGTACACCGGCACATACATCAGAAAGCCGGCCTGTGGCTTACCCTGGTTTTCCTGCACTAGCTTCACCTTGCCACTGATGGCTGTGCGGCCATTATCAACCGCGTAGCTCATGGCCTTGTGCCGCGTCGGCTCGGAAAACATGTCAAAACCGAAGGCAGCCAGATTACGCCCGGTGAAGGGTTCGAGATAAATAATTGAGGTGTATAACTCGCGCTCACCCGGCGGGCGCACGGTGTACTTGGGGAAGCCTTCACTGCGTATTGCGGCAATATGTTTTTTCAGAAACACGGGCTGGATAAGCTGACTGAAGCCGACACCGAGAATACCGGGGTATTTCTCACTCAATTGCAAGCGCTCGATATAGCTGTGCCACTCTTCACGGCTGACGTGAGAACTGGCATCAAACAAGCCTGCGCCGCCAAACAATATCTGCTGATGTTGCCGCAAGCGCGTATCAATGTCATCAATGATTCCTTCCGCCTGCAATGTAAATTGTTTTCCGGCAGCCGCTTCATTCTGTTGCCACAATCCCCATGACACAATCATGGTCAGCACCAAGGTCGCTAAAGAAATTAGCCAGGCTGCAAGGTTGCGACGCTCAAACGCAAAACGCATACAGTAATCTCCTATGAGTCCGTGTCAGGGACAAAGTTGATACCCATCCACTCCATATTTCGAAATATTTAACTGGGATTATTATGTCTCGTCCGGTATTTTTTGCCTGTTGCCAGCACTGCCCAGGCAAAGATCTATTGTTTCGAAAAAACGAATAACATTGAGCGGCTTGGTAAGATAATCAATAAAGCCAGCGGCCATGCCACGTTCGATATCACGCGACATGGCATTGGCGGTAACCGCCACGACAGGTATAGACTTCAGTCTTTCCTCCGCTTTTAATATTTTCAGTACCTCGTAGCCATCCATACCCGGCATATTAATATCAAGCAAAATCAATTCTGGAAGCCGTTCTGCGGCAAGTTCCAATCCCAACTCGGGTGTGTGTGCGGTGAGCAGATGTATGTGTTTGCGTCGCCCAAGCAGCTGGGCCACCAGCTTGATATTTGCAGGATTATCTTCAATATACAGCACCGTATGTTCCCAAGGTTCCTTGTCGTGACGTGCCTGAGTGTCATTTTTTAACGCATCTTTTAGCGTATAGCTGGACTCGCCTGTTGATTCCAGGGGCAATTCTATCCAGAAGGTGCTGCCGACTCCCACCTCACTCAGCGCATCCACCGTGCCACCCATCATCTCGACAATGCGCCGTGTGATAGTGAGGCCGATACCAGTCCCTTCAATGCTGCCACCCTCTGCACCCAGACGGTTAAAAGGCTGAAACAGATCTCTCATATGCCTTGCAGATATACCCACTCCACTATCCGATACCAGTATGCGCAAGCGGTTATCTGCTTCCAGCTTTAATTTAATTCTTATGGTACCGCCTTCATGGTTATATTTGATAGCGTTTGAAAGCAGATTGAGCAACACTTGTCTGAGGCGGGTGCGGTCAGCTCGAACTGCTGCCCCCTTCAAACATTCATGGCTGATATGAATGCCGCGTTTTTCTGCCAGGGTACTGACCAGGTTAATGCACTCCTCTATTAGGGGGCAAACTTCCACCGGCTCCAGCGACAAATCAATTTGTCCAGATTCCACTTTTGACAGATCAAGTACATCGTTGATTAGCTCAAGCAAATGCTCGCCGGCTTTCAGAATTTCCTGCACGCTATCCCTGTGCTCCCAGGACAAATTTTCGTCGTAATCGAGTAGTTGCCCAAAACCGAGTATCGCATTCATCGGCGTGCGCAACTCGTGGCTCATGCTGGAAAGGAAATCTGATTTTGCCTTGTTGGCCCTGTCTGCCTCATCACGCGCTTCCAGCAGCACTGCTTCGGCAAGTTTACGCTCGTGGATATCCTGCACCACGCCTAACATACGCAATGGCACACCCTTATGGTCGCGCACCACATCACCGCGCTCCTGCAGCCAGCGCACCGTTCCATCAGGCCACACACAGCGGTGCTCGATGTCATAGTCATGCCCGCGTTCAACGCAATTGCTGACTGCCTGAATGACTTTTCCCCTGTCGTCCGGGTAAACGCCCGCCAGAAAATTCTCATAGGTAGTTTCAACCTTTCCTTCCGGGTAGCCAAACAACGGGCCGATACGCTCAGACCAGAACAACGCACCGGTCTGGATGTTCCAGTCCCAGGTACCGATGTTGGCATAAATCTGGCTGCGACGCAGGCGCTGCTCGGCTTCCATAATATGCGTGATATCTGTGCGTATGCCTATGTACTGGTAAGGCAAGCCGTTGGCATCCATAAAAGGCACGATGCTGGTTTCTACCCAGTAATAGCCTCCGTCCTTGCGCCGGTTGCAAATCTCCCCTTGCCATATTTTTCCGCTGGAAATAGTGAGCCACATTTCTTCAAAAAATCCGGGAGGATGTTCTCCGGATTTAACAATGCGATGATTCTGACCAATCAGTTCTTCCCGCTGATATCCGCTGATCTCGGAGAATTTATCATTCACATAAAGAATCTTTCCCGCCGGGTCTGCCACGCTGACAATCGCATGTGTGTCGAGCGCCTGTTGCTGGCGCTCGCGTTCGTAAAGTGATGTTTTCAGGGTAGCGGACTGTTCGTATAAACTGCGATAACGTTTGGCGTGCAATATTGTTGCCGCCACCAGATGGCGGGGATCGACAGGCTTGCTCAGAAAATGGTCACCGCCTCGATCCAGGGCATACAATTGCCGTGAGATGTCGGTTTCAACCGAGAGATATACTATCGGAATCTGCGCATAGCGGTCATCATCATGCAGGATTGCCGCCAGCTCCGGGCCTGAACATTTCGGCATATACATATCGAACAGCAGTACCTCAGCCTTGAAATGATCGAGAATTCCGGCAACCTTCAAAGGATCACTGGTTTCCCTTACTTCAAAGCCGGCTTGCCGCAAAATCAGCGCATGAACCTCAAGCTGGTCAGTATCGTCATCCACTAACACAACACGATAAGGCTCAGCCGGTTTAAAAGTGGCCGCATCGGTCATCGCCCAAATCAGCTTTTCGCGGCTCACCGGCTTGGTCAAGTAGCGCGTCGCACCAGCACGGTATGCGGCAAGTCTTGATTCCACGTCTTGCCGCACGGAAAGGAAAATAACTGGCAGACTGAGCAGATTGTCCGCCTTCAGTTTTGCCATGGCTTCCGCACCGGCCAGATTGCCTTCCGGGAAAACCATATCCATGATGATTGCGGCTGGACACTCCCCCGTACCGCAGGCCGTCTGGAAAGCTACCAGGTTGTCAAAAACTTCAACCTGGTAGCCTTCACCTTCCAACACTGAACGCAACCAGACTGCTTGCTCCGCATCATCATCAACTACCAGCACCCGTGTGGTAGCGGTTTTCATCAGTGTCGGCGGTGGACTGACGAGATTGCGGCTTGGATGAGCCATCTCTTCTCCGAGCTTGCCAAGAGCCTGTCGCATCGCAAGAATGCGTGCCATACCGGCATCTTTATCCACGGGCAATTCAGCAACAATGCGCTCAAGTTTGCGTGCTGCTTCCGATATTCCCAGCAAGCGGTGCACGCCTGCCGCGCCAACCAGACTGTGCGTTTCACGGTGCAGTGCCTCTATCGAAGTCTGTTCACCCCTCTCCACGGCAGCAAGCTTGCTCTCCAGCAAATGCAAACGCTCCGGCAAGCGGGCAATAAATTCATCGCGCAGACTAAAAAGGGTAAGCTGAATCTTATCTTCCATAAACGGATTTAGTGACACAATATTTAATACACAGATGATTGCAGTTTTTTCAGCTTTTTTAAAGCCGGGTCACATTCATTTTACGGCACCATCCCACCAGGAAATACTAGCACAGCTTGATGCACCATCCTGTTGAATTATTGGAAATTTAACCATACAGATCAAAAGGAATTATGTCACTCTGACGCTGCTCATACAGCCGCACGCACCAGCGCAAATCCGCCACCCGGTGTCCTGAAGTTGGTGGTCTGTCCCTGATACAAGCGTGCAATAACCAGTTGTATCTCTCCCTCATACACATAGCAACGCACGTCGAATTTGAAGGCAGCCGCATCCGCGCCTGACACATTCACCATCACCTCTCCCGGCATGGCCTTGCGCTGCGCCACATATCCACCCTGCACAATTTCACCAAATACCCGCTGGGTTAACTTGTCGCCACGATAACTGCCCTTGCCGCCATAACCGGTGGCAGGCTTGAAAAACCATTCCTTGCGCTCTTTCCACCATTGCTGTTCGTTTTCCTTTCCGACCAGACGAGTTTGCGGCACGCCTTTCTGCAATACCTTTACACTGTCTTCATCGGCCCCCATTGCACGCAGGCGAGCTGCATCCGTAAGCAGCGTTAGATTGCGCTTGTCCGCATACAGGGCATAAACGTGCGGGTGCGGCGTCACTACCACTTGATCTTTCTGATAGGCGTTTAGCAGCATGGGGAATTGCCGCAGGGAAAAATCGGTAAGGCGATTGTAGATCAGGTCAATTTTGCTGACGCCCAGATATAGCCCGTCTGCGTGGGCTTCAAACTCTGCGGGGTCGGCAATCACGGCACGGATACCGGCATTTTCAAACAATTGCCTGGCCAGAATAAATTCCGGATAAAAATATTGCGACTGTGGAGACTCGTCGACTATGGCCAGGGTGCGCAGAGTTTTGCTGCCGCGCTGCAATTGCCACTCGTGACGGAACATGTCGACAAACACCTGGGACAGATTTCCCTCAACCAGCGATTTCCCGTGTAACCCTGCACTCTGCTGACTCTGCTGAAACAGATTGCCCAGGAAACCACCGCCCGCATTGGTATTAATTTCAATCAGGTGAGCACCTTCTGCGTTCAGGTGGAAGTCATAGCCAAAAAATACGCCCTTGCAGGGCGGAATAAATTCGCCGCCATGCCCACCCGGCACTTGCTGCTGCCAGGCTGGCAATGCGACTACCTTTTCCACCGCCGCAATTACCGCACGCATTTGTTCCATTTGTTGCGGAGTGACAAGAATCGCAATGCCGGAAAAAAAGTTGTCATGCGCCTGCAGCAACACGCCCGGATATTGGGATTTAAAATGCTCCAGCGCCTGTTCGAGAAACAGGCTGTTGATGGGGCAGCTCGCACTGCCAATGGCTATACTCACGTATGAATTTTCCGCTACTCTTCGCCCAGTACACTCTTTTTCAAGGATGACTGCACGGGTTTTTTACCGACCCAGATTTTCAACAACGAGCGATAAAAATCCTGCCCTTCTATGTGGCCTTTGACCTGACCATTCACTGACACGCGCGTACCCTGCCCGGGAATATAGTCCAGATTTACGATTTCACCCTTTTTGATTTCCGGCACGGATACAAACATTTTTTCAAACAGATACAATCTTGCGTCGATTGCCTTCATTTCTTCTTCCGAGTTGTTGGGCAAAATGGCTTCGTTGATGCCATTCAGCACCTGTTTGCCTGACACATCCCGCAGCAGAATAAACGACATTCTTTTTGCACCGGCATCTGCCAGCACCGTATCAGCCGAGTGTGTTTTTTCTGCCAGATACAGGGCTCCAATATAGACCTTGAGCAATAATTTTTTTCGTATCCCGGCACCATTTAATACCAGTTGTTGTTTATCAAGCTGAATATTTTCATCCAGCTTCACATCGGAAAGTTCCAGTGCATGAGTCTGCGCGGAAAACGCAAGGAAAATAATAAAAACAAATTTTTTCATTTTACTATCCAAAAATTTTATAAGGATTCGAAAACTCCGGCTGCGCCCATACCGGTTCCTATGCACATCGTGACGATGCCGTACTTCTGTTTGTGCCTGCGCATGCCATGCATCAGCGTGGCTGTTCGTATAGCACCGGTGGCACCCAGGGGGTGACCCAACGCAATCGCACCACCCAGCGGATTGACCTTGGCCGGATCAAGCCCCAGATCCTGAATGACAGCCAGAGACTGCGCCGCAAAGGCTTCGTTCAGCTCGATCCAGCCGATGTCATTCAGTGTTAGTCCCACTTGTTTCAGTACGCGCGGCACCGCTTCTTTCGGGCCAATGCCCATGATTTCCGGAGAAACTCCGGCAACATTAAAGCCAAGGAATTTTCCGATAGGGGTCAGGTTATAGCGTTTCAGTGCGGCCTCGCTCACCAGCAACACCGCTGCGGCACCGTCGGACAACTGCGAGCTGTTACCCGCCGTCACGCTGCCCTTTTGCGCAAATACTGTTTTTAGCTTAGCCAGCGCTTCGGGGGAGGTATCAGCGCGCGGCCCTTCATCCTGCGTGGCCAGTTTGGATTTGATTTTTACCTCGCCTGAATTCAGGTCTGCTACATGGTCGGCAATCTGGTACGGAGAAATTTCGTCATTAAACTCGCCCGTCGATATCGCCTTGACCGCGCGCTGATGGCTCTGCAAGGCAAACGCATCCTGTGCCTCCCGCGTCACTTTCCAGCGCTCAGCCACTTTTTCAGCAGTGAGCCCCATCCCGAAGGCTATGCCGAGGTTTTCATCTTTCTCGAAGATGGCAGGATTAAATGCAATCTTGTTGCCCATCATCGGCACCATGCTCATGCTCTCTACCCCGGCAGCTATCATCACATCCGCCTCGCCCAGCCGTATACGGTCTGCCGCCATCGCCACGGCCTGCACGCCTGAAGAGCAGAAACGGTTGATCGTAACGCCGGGCACATTGATCGGCAGGCCCGCCAGCAGCAGCGAAATGCGCGCTACATTGGTGCCCTGCTCCGCCTCCGGCATGGCGCAGCCGACAATTACATCGCCGATAGCGGTTGGATCAAGACCTGGCGCCTGTGCCATCACGCTTCTAAGCACATGCGCCAGCATGTCGTCGGGACGTGTATTGCGGAACATGCCGCGCGGTGCTTTTCCAACGGGAGTGCGAGTGGCGGCGACGATGTAGGCTTCCTGAATTTGCTTGCTCATAATGTACCTCCGGTGATGGATTTGCTCATTTCTATCTCCTTATATTGCGCTAACGTTTTGACGCTACCCGGTACACTGCGTTACGCTCACGTTTACCGATGGCAACGACAATAACCAATAATACCGAGTCCCTCACTTCATAAACCAGTCTGTACCCAACGCTACGCAATTTGATTTTGTATCGATCAGGATGTCCTGAAAGCTTTGCTGCAGGAGCACGCGGATGCAACAAACGCTCGGCAAGCTTCTTTTTGAACTGCTCGCTTATTGTTGCATCCAGCTTGCGCCACTCTGCCAACGCATCAGGATGAAAACTCAGCTTATAGCTCATCCAGATTGACTCTTACCAGCTTTTTGCCATCCTTCAGGCGCGCATCGGCAACGGCATTCAACTCCATATCTTCCAGCTTGTTCATCAATGCTTCGTAGGCCTTGGCTGGCACGCAATAAAAGGTTGGCTCGTTGCGATTCAAAATTGCGACCGGGAAGCCCTCCCCGGCCGCCACAGTAGCCATGGGATTTTTCTTGAGCTCAGAAACACTGGCCGTTGTTTCAGCTAAAATCAAATGTGCCATATAAATCTCCTTTTAATGGCACCAACAATAGCACCCTGAACAGGTCTTTGCAATGATCATGGATTCATGATCGAAATCAGTCACCCTGACCAACCGGTACAGCAATGACTAATTCCGCAGTGGCCTGCCATTCTTCAGCATGTATTCGATACGATCCTGCGTCTTCTGGGTGGAGAGCAATTCCATGAAATTTCGTCGCTCCAGATCAAGCAGCCAGTCTTCATCCACCAGACTGCCCGCATCGACATCGCCACCGCACATCGTTTCGGCCACGCGGCAGCCGATGTTGTAGTCATGCTCTGAAATAAATCTGCCTTCCAGCATATTGACCATTGAGGCCTTGAAGGTGGCAATGCCGACCCTGCCAGACACGGGTATCTGCCGCTGGTGCAACGGCGGACGATAATCACTGGCATTCAACGCCAGCGCTTCCTGTTTCGCGATATGCAGCAATTCAAAGCGATTCAACACAATGCGGTCGGAACTGCGCAGATAGCCCATCTCTCTGGCCAGCTCGGCGCTCTTTGCAACCTCGCCCATCGCCACCTGCTGGAAATAACGACGCAGGTAGGGGAAGATGTCTCCGCCCCTGGCCTCTGCCGCGGCGCGCTGTGCAAGTTCCTTGCAACCACCCCCTGCCGGCAGCAGACCTACGCCCACTTCCACCAGGCCGATATAGCTTTCCAGCGACGCGACGATGCGTGAGCAATGAATCGAAAACTCGCAGCCACCGCCCAGTGCCAGACCATCGACAGCGGCAATAGTGGGCACTGAGGAATATTTCAGGCGCATCGACACCTGCTGGAACTTGGCCACGACTTCTTCCACGCGGGGCATATTGCCAGTGGCGGCATTGAGAATCTGGCCTAGGCCACCGCCACCGGCAACCGTGAATTTCACCCGCTGCGCCGCGCCCTTTAACCTGTCGAACATACCGACCGGTTCGCCACCGGTGACATCCTTTACGCCCTGCATTAACTGCAACAGGTGAGCACCGGCGGAGAACGGCGGCTCGGTCTGCCACAGGATCAGCGCCTTGAAATTGTCCTCAGCCTCACTCACTGCGCGCAGCATGCCGTCCAGCACGTCGTTGCTGACCGCATGCATCTTGGTCTTGAAACTGAGTATGGCGATAGAGTCGCCGGTGTGCCACATGCGCAGGTCGTCGTTCTCGAATACGGTCTCTCCATAGCTGGCTGTTTCACCCAGCAGTCGGTCGGGGTACAACTGACGCTTGTATACCGGCAGGGAAGAGCGCGGCTGCGTGGTGTTGCGCGCGGGTGACCAGGAACCCTGAGCGCCGTGCACGCCAGTGCGACCTGCCTCGGTTACCCAGGCAGGCAGCGGTGCCTTGGACATGGATTTGCCCGCTGCAATGTCGGCATTGATCCAGCCGACAACCTGTTGCCAGCCCGCAGCCTGCCAG
>Ga0315281_10002315_pt1 | contig 28264 bp, 31 predicted proteins | sample YL17G07_0_MG_FD_204540 | JGI IMG/M metagenome (GOLD analysis project Ga0315281, IMG submission 204540) | Sediment microbial communities from Yellowstone Lake, YNP, Wyoming, USA - YL17G07_0 | ecosystem: Environmental > Aquatic > Freshwater > Lake > Sediment | place: USA: Wyoming | collected...
CTCAATGTTAGTTTGAGAGTCAAATACGGAGGAAAGAGAACCTTTAACAAACCTTTCAAGTCTATCGCAAAGATTCCTTTGCCCCATCTTTTTAAGAGTTTTATAGAAATCTTCTAATAGAGGATATTTTTTGGGTTTTTTATTCTTTCCTCTCATTGACCAGCCAAAGTCTTTATATGTAGCAATTAGCGCTTTATCTGTAATCGCTTTTTCTTCGTCGTTAAGGGAACCCGCCATGAGAGAAATAATTTCAGTTAGGTCTTGGATATGTTCGACAAGACAGTTCTCACCACTTAAATTTGTCATAGCAAAATCAAAGGGGTTTATTTTCTCTTTTGATTTGGCGGAGAGTCTTATATAAGTTCCGTTGACTGAGGATGTTAGCTGTTTGTATTCGCGCTCAGGATCAATGACAATGACTCTTGTTCCTTGCATAAGTTGTCTTAGAATTTCCACTTTCGCGGTGTAGCTTTTACCCGACCCTGACTGCGCAAATAAAATTGAATTTGGATTATTTAATGAAAACCTGTCGACTATGACAAGAGAATCATTTGATCTATTTATTCCGTACAGAATTCCGGTTTCTTGAACAAGCTCCGATGAAATAAAAGGAAATGTTAGGGCGGCACTTGAGCTGTCGAGATTTCTTCTTTGGGCAAGTAAGTTTTCTCCCCTTGGAAGAATTGATTGTAGCCCTTCAATTTGCTGGAAAGCCGTAACTTTTGTGTAAAAAAGTCTTGTAGACATTACCGTTTCTAAGATTTTTGTAATTTTATTTAGATCTGGTAGTGTATCTGCCGAAATTGCAATATAGATCGAAACCTGAAAGAGTTTTTCTTGTCCTCTTTGGATTTTGTCTTTAAGTTCAGTTGCAGACTCCAAAGGATCAGTTAATTCGGATCCAAAGACCCTGCCCTCCTTTTGATATGCTCTTTTTGTTGACTCAAGCTCAGTAATTTTTCTATTGAGTTTAGGAAGAGCTGTCAAAGGGTCGATCTGCTCAATGTGATAGCTGATATCTACATTGTGATTGAAGTTGATGAGCATATTAAGCCACCCCGTAGAGGCTACATATGGGTAGCCTGAGATAAAAAGAGTCCTGACAAATCTGTCTTCTATTTGAATATATGTAGCCTCCTCCATGAGTCCTGAGTAGGAAATGAGATCAATCGAGTCCTGCTCTCCAAAGCCAAACTGTAGAGTTTTTTTCATAATTTCTTTTTGTGATGCTTTCCCTTTTTTAAGCTTCATATCATTTATTTTCGAATAGTGCCTGAATTACCTCGCCTTTAAGTTCTTGAGTTTTAACTTGATCTGGGCTATAGAAATTATAAAAAAGATCAAGAATTTCCAAGCTTCCCAGGATTTTTGTTTTCATCCCGAGTTTTTCGAGGCCGTGGACAACAATATCCCGGTTTAGATTTATCTGTTCTTTGATAAGCCCAAAATCGTTTCCTTTATCCAAATTTTTATAGGGAATAACTACATAAAAGCGACGGGAAAGAATCTTGTTTCCGGTTACAAGATTTTTGATAAATTCTGAATAGTTATTAAGCTGATCTTTGTATACTTTTTCCTTTTCATCATCCTTTGTTTTTGATATTTGCTCCAAATATCTTTCAATATCGACTTCGCGCACCCTTATTAAAATTTGAAGAGCGGTAGGAAGAGAATTTAGAAAGTTCTCAAAGCTGTCAATTGTGACATCCTGTTCATCTTCACTTTTAAGCTCAAAGTTAATTGAGGAAGTTTCAATAATAACTCTATATTCACCATTTGGGAGCACTAAAACCCCATCTTTAACTTCCTTAATTTGGATTTGTTTTCGGGAACTTGCCTTATTTTTCGATTTCATTAAAAATGACATTGAAACCTCCTTTCTTATTTACCTTGAATGCGATATTTTCTTTATCTCTTTCGAAAGCAATCTGTTCCCTTATTCCAAAAGAGTGAAAGAATGCTTTTCTTTTTGTCCTTACAAACTTAGTCGATTTAAAATCCTTTTTCTTAAAGATAGGAAGATCAATCACCCTTAGGTATCCGTCATTTTTATTGAATACATAGTATTTAGGTCTAAGGTTGTAACGTAAAAGAAGAACCAACCAATTAACTACCAACTTATCATCCATTCTTAAAGAGAGAATGAAAGAAATTATTAGGACGGGTATTGTAATAACCACCTTATACCAGGCAAATGTCATAGCTGGAATAAAAAGTACGTAGACAATGCCCGCCGAAAAAACCGGAGTCATGAGAATTAGAACTTGAGTCATATTAAGGTTCCCCGCAATTTTATCTTCAACTGTTGTAATTTGGGCGGGAATTATAATTGTTTTCATGCTTCAACCACCTTTCTTCCGACTTTCGTTATTCCCTTTTGCGCAGCTTTACCTCTGATTAGAGCAGAAGTAGCTCCCGCACTAACTACGTTAATTACCTGTTTCCCGACATTTTTGAATGTTTCGTTTCTTGAGCTAAAGAGAATCATTTCCATCGCAAGCGATGGTGTTTTTAAAAGGGTCGCAAAGAGGCCAATAGCTATAGCGATTGATACCAGTGAGTTATTGGAATTTCCCGGTATTGCCAAAAATGAGGAAGCCAGTTGAATGATAACTACATGGATAAAAATCGTAAATACTGTTACAAAGTAGCTTTTGACCGCCATTTCGGCAAAACCCGCAAATTTAGGAATTGCCCACAAAAGAAATATAAAAGGGGAAAGGGCTCCAGCAAGGGAAACAAAGATTAATCTACTTATGTACATTAAAAGTAGAACCACAGTGATAATAAGGAACAAGACAAGAAATATAAGAGTGATAAGGGGAGTTCCGCCTGTAATGAAACTGGCGGGGTTAACAGCATCTACTATCCATGCGTGGTTTAGACCTCCTGTAGCGTCTAATACAGTTTTAACTAGAGCGTTTGCGGTAGTTATCACATAATCTGCAAGAAAGAGTGAGACATTGGCTCCAAGAAAGGCTACCCCTATTCTTGGAAGAAGTAATCTAAGCTCAATCTCCTCAAAGCCTAAAGTAGTAGCACTCATAAGTTGTAATCCCAAAAGTGCAGTTACAACCACAAAGAGGGAATCAACAATTCCAAGACTCACTAGCCAGAAGTTATTAACTACAGAGTTTCCTAGAAGACTTGGTGTTACCGTTAAAAAGCCTATAACCCCGTCAATAATAGGTTTTGTGGCACTTTCCACAATGTTTTGTATGAAACTAGATACTGCATCAATTAAAACTTGTGTTAGTCCATCAGTTGGGGTTGCCGGGGTTATTTGTGTAATGGGAATTGCTGAGCTAGATCCAACTGCCGATGTTGAGCTAACCGCATTTCTAAAAACTGAAATTATTAGACTGGACGCTAGAACAACAGTCAACCCAATGAGAGCGTTTCTAATGGTTTTTTTGGCTTCCCCAAGGCCTTCGGGGTTTCCCGATGAAGTTATATAGCTAAGTCCTCCTTTGACAATGAAAAATACCGCGGCAAGAGAAGCAATAGTTGTAATTATCCTTAAAGTATCGCTTGTGTAATTTGTGATTTCAGAACTGGTCCCAATTGCAGCTACGGGCGCGATAAACACAAAAAACAGAAGAATAGTAGCTAATATTATGGTTAGCTTTTTCATAATAATTACGTTTTGACTTTGTCATAGACAGAAATTTTTAGAAACTTATTGCACTCCACCAAAAGCAGATGTTGCAAGTTGGGTAACAATATTTGATAAAACAAAAGCAGCAAGAACTATTACGAGTCCGATTGCCGAATAAAGAATAGTTTTTTTCGATTTATCAAGCGACTCGGGATTTCCTGAACTAGTAATATATCCTATTCCTCCCCAAGCGAAAAATCCTACAGCAATCAAACCGGCCAAAGTAACAAGAATTTGAATAATACTGTGAATAAAGTTTTGAACTTTACTAACATCGGCGGATTGGGCATAAGCAGAACTGGCATTAATAAGCGCTGCTAAAATAAGTGACTGTAATAAAATTAATTTTTTCATTTTTACCACCTCCTATTTACGAGTTAAAATATCCAATAGTTAAATTGCAAAGTAGCCAAATTGTATATCAAAGTTACTCGGAAGTGTCAATGGGTAAGTTAATTATCCTAATAGTTTTATGAAGACCTAAATATGGTGTAATAAGTAGCGGGCCCTGCTCCAATTTTTCTTAAAACTTTAATGTCCTCGAGCTTTTTTAATTTCATTTGAGCCGTTCGTTTCGGGACCTGCAAAATGTCAACGACATCTGAGCTTCCCCAGAAATTTCTTTTCCTATTTCTAAAAATTGAGGTTTTAATCTATCATAGTTTTCGTTTGATTCTGCTTGATAGGCTATGTGGTCCAGGTTGTATTTAGAAATGTCAATTCCCTTTTCTTGTATCCTTTGGAGGAGTAAATCCAGAAAGTTCTTATAATTATCTAATATCATTTGTGGACGCTGAGGGGCTCGAACCCCCGACCTCTTCTACGTCAAAGAAGCGCTCTAACCAGCTGAGCTAAGCGTCCCGATGTGATATATTTTACAAATTATTTGAACAATTATCCAGCGGAGCGTTGCAAATAATGATCGGGGGATAAAAGGAAGGAGCTTCCCTTTTTCTTGTACATTGCCCAATAGTTCTTCTTTTCCGCTCTTTTGTTGGAAGATTTTAACCAAACGGAAGCCTCATCGATTTTTTTCCTGAAGGATTGTACAAACTCTAAAAGTTTTTCAAAAAATATAATATGATAAACACCGGGCTGTGACGGGGCCTGCATCGCGGCAATTTCCACATTCTCTTCCAGATTTTGCGTGGATTTTGCAAGTGATAATATTTCCTGCATTAAGGCTTGCAGCTGAACTTTTAACTCGTTAGTTTTTCTGGTACTTCTTTCTTTCTCCTCCTGGGTAAGTCTGCGTTCCAGGGCAATTTGTTTTTTGAGTTTTAGATTTTCTTCATGCCTACCGGAGATTAAATCACTAAATTCCAAAGACCCACCGGGAAATATTTCTCCCGAGCGCTTTTGGGGGGTGGAGCCTTGACCGAACATTTGTTCAAGAAAGCTTTTGGAAGCTCCCCCCAAAAGATCCTTCTTTATCGAAGATCCGGTACTTGAACCGATGTCTTTTATTGATTCTAAAACATTTGCTCTTCGGACAGCGGCCCTGTTTTTATTTTTTTGTACCTTATCCATAGGCTTGTGCACGAATTTTACCTAATAGAAGACAAAATTTCAAGACAGGATTAAATTGAGGCAGTAAGCCCATCTAAGGTTTTTCGTCTTAAAAGAATGCTTCTTATTAGACGTCTTTGCTCAGGGGTATTTAATTTTTCGCCAAGTTTTGGATCGGCGGATGCGGCCTTAATTGCTTCATCTATTTGTGTCTCTTCGATTTTTGTTTTATCCTCCTCCGCAATTGCATTTAAAATAAGCTCTAAAGCTATGGAATTTTTTGCTTGAAGCTCGTACTCGCCTCTTAAGCCTTCGGGGGTTTTCCCCAGAGAGCCCAAATAACCCTCGAAGTTAAGTCCTAATTTTTCTATTCTTGCTAATAAAGCGGAGAGTCTTGAATCAACCTCCTCGTTAATAAGAACCTTCGGGATGTTAATTTGAATAGAGTCGAGTAGGATCTTGATTACTTCTTGCTCCTTTTCTTCTTTTGTTGGCTCCTTGGGCTTATCTTTCGGCAAACCTTTTTCTGGGGTCCAGATAGATTTTGTTTTTGAAGCTTCGCTTATAATTTTTTTGTAATCTCCCAAATTAACTTCCGGAAGCTCACACGTTGTAGCTCTTAGTTGCCAGTCATCTCCCTCATCTGCCTTTATAAGCTCAAATTTGGGATATGTAGCGGGCTTTATTTTATGCTCGTTTATTGCATCGGCCAGGGCCTTAGGAAGAATTTTACTCATGGATTTTTCAATAAGAATATTTTGCGAGATTTTTTCTCTTACCTTGTCAATTGGAGCCTTGCCTTTGCGGAAACCGGGTATTTCAGCTTCTTTTGAATAGTCGCCAATTACTTCATCCTGCGCTCTTTTTACAATTGAAAAAGGAATCGTAAAAGTGATTTGAATAGATTTGTCCTCGCTTTTGGCGACGGTTGAGGTAATTTTACTTTTGTCAGTTGGTTTGTCCATAATGGGGTTAGTTTACCACAGCATATTTAAAGAAAAAAGACCGTATTTTCAAAGATAACTGGATGTTTAACGGGTACTGGTATTAATTATCCCCCTTTGTGTTGAGTCTTAAATTGGGAAGGATTGAATTTGGCCTGAAACCTGTTATTTTTTTCACTAAACCTTGATCCCCTGAAAAAATCAGAAGTTCTAAAACCCAACGCAGGACCCAGCTTCTTTTTTATAAGTGTAGTTTTTTGTTTTGTGCCTTTTTTGCTCATATTAAGTAATTTTAGGTTATTAATTGAAAATTGCAAATTATTGTATTATAATTATGCTTGCCGCCTTTGGCGTTAGCTTCGTAAGTGCAGGAGTCTTTTAAATTAAGCTTCGAATCTTCGAGGGTAAATCAGCGTAAGGAGGGTCGGAAAGGAGGTGTGTAATTTTGGCAGCAAAGTTGTTTATAGGAAATTTAGATTATACGGTCACAGCAGATGACCTGAAGGCACTCTTTACTCAAGCTGGAACTGTGGTTGATGCGGTTGTTATTTCAGATAAAATGACCGGGCGATCAAGAGGTTTTGGTTTTGTAGAAATGAGTTCTGATGAGGAAGCGAAAAAGGCTGTTGAGCAAGTTAATGGGGCTGAATTAAAAGGAAGAAAAATTAATGTAAATGAAGCTCGTCCTCAGGTAGATAGATAATATTTCTTATATTTTTTTATACAGAACCTTATTTTAGATAATTCTCTTTGTTAGTAGGAGTTGTTTTGTGTGGAATCTAGATACATTGGGGTTTTTAAAAACCGCAAGATTCTGCCGGAACTCTTGTGTAACAAAAATGAGGGTTTTTAAAGGCGGTTGTTTTTTTACTCTGAGCTTAATCGGTTAAGAAACCAAGAGACAAGAGAAAGAACCATTGAAGCTACTACGGCTGTAGAAAAAGTTGCTATTTCAAATCCCGGGACGAACTTACTGGTAAACCACAACAGGCCAACATTAATGAAAAAGGCTGCAATACCAAAAGTCAGGATAGATACGGGGAGAGCAATAAGTTGAAGGATCGGACGGATAAAGGTATTCACAATTCCAATTGCAACCGCTGTAACAACCGCAGTCCAAATATCCTTGAGTATAAAACCCGGAACAAGGTATTCAACAACCAACAAGGCAAAAACGTTTGTAGCTAGTCTAATTAATAGTTTCATTTATAAATCTATCCTCCGTCCTCTATACCCTCAACCATACAATCATTATCTGACATTTTATTTGTTTATGTCAATCCTTAAGGTGTCAAGTGTTTGTTAAAGAAATTTAAATCTTTCAAAACAACCGTATTCCAGGAGGGTTGAAGGTTATGATCAGCTCCCGGATACACATAATATTCAACTTCCAGGTCCTGAGATTTTAGTATTTTATATAAATTGTCTGACCAAACTTTTTGTACTGCATCATCCGCAGTTCCCTGGTGAAGTTGGACTGGAGCCTTAATATTGTTGAAGTATTTACTGATTGAATACAAATCCGTATCATATTGATCCTCGAATTTTGCAAGCTCACCTCTTATGAGTTTCCCTCCGTCGTCTGATTCATCCGTATAGTAAAGAATTGAATAAGGAAAGGGCTTGGATACTGGAGCCCAAAGTGCGGTAGGATATTTACTACCTGTAATTTCAAGTATGGTAAGTGCAACTTGTCCCCCGTTTGAGTGTCCCCAGATAAAAATATTTTCCTTGTCCCAGTTTTCTAAGGAATTTAGTGATTTTAAAAGGGCAAGTGCCGTGGTATATGTTTGAAAACGTGATTCAAATATATTGTCGGACTCTTTGTCGGATCCTGCGTATCCTAGAAAATCGGGCGCAACTGTCATAAATCCATTTTTGGCAAAATATTCCCCTGCGCGTTTTGTTCCATCTCCCGTTTTATAAAGTTTCTGATCTACATAGCCTCTAAGCATTAATACAATGGGAAATGGGCCTTTGCCTGACGGGATATTGATTAGTCCCGTCGTTTTTTTTAATTTTGGGACCTGGTCCGAGGACGCTCCTGAAGGATCAAATTTGAAAGAGAAAAGATATGAGCTGAAGTCTTTATCTTCATTAATTGCATCCCCAACTTCCACTTTCGAAGGCACGACTTCAATTTTGCTTAGGTTTTCAATGCTGTATTTATCTAGCGGCCTTGGTTTTATTTGAACTATTGGTTTTTGGTTGGTATTCTGGGATTTATTGTATAGAAAGTTGAAAAACCAACCCGATACTACCCCAAAAAACAACAGAAAAACATACAACAACCACTTTTTCATTAATACATTTTAACATACTTGAATTTTGCCACTTGATTCGGGTTTCCTTCGGTTATATAAAATATATAGCATGATTCAAAAAATTGACTACCCCGTCTCGGTTTCACTTGCCTTTGATCATGTTAAAGGAAAAGTTTATCCCAAATGGATTGTCTGGGAAGGAAGACTCTATGCGGTAGATAAAGTAGGATTTCACCACACATATCGCGAAGGCAGGACCCTTTATCATGTATTTTCCGTTGCGACAAAAACTCTTTTTTTTAGGATTAGCCTAAACACAGAAACTTTGCATTGGCGCTTGCAGGAGATTTCAGACGGTTTACCGGATTGATAACTATGTATTACCCCGACGTTTTGAATTTTAATCCCAAAGCTTCGACTGTAATACATATTGATTTAAATTCCTGTTTTGCGACCGTCGAGCAACAGGCAAATCCCCTACTTCGGGGGAAAGCAGTTGCTGTAGCCGCCTATGTAACCCCCGGGGGCTGTATTATTGCGCCATCGGTTGAGGCAAAAAAATATGGAATAAAGGTTGGAATGTGTGTCAAAGACGGAAAGCTTCTTTGTCCAGATTTGGTGGTTTTATCCCCCGACCCATGGAAATACAGAAATGTCCATTTGGCTTTAAAGCGCTTAATTTCCGATTATACGGACAGCTTTAGTGCAAAATCCATAGATGAGTTTGTTTTAAATTTGGAAGGATATCCCGCTTTTAACAGGGGTCTTTGGAATGTTGCCGGGGAGATTAAAGAAAGAATTAAGGCAGAAATCGGGGAGGCAATTACCGTTTCTGTGGGTATAGGACCAAACAGGTTTTTGGCCAAGGTGGCGTCAAGCCTACATAAACCTGACGGCTTGGATGAAATTAATAAAGATAATTTTTTGAAGGTTTATTCTTCTTTGGCATTAACTGATCTTTGTGGAATAAAAATAAGGAATGCCATTCGCCTTAACGGAGTAAATATTTATTCCGTTTTGGATTTTTATTATGCACCATTTTGGAAACTTAAGGCTGCTTTTTGCTCAATTGCCGGTTACTACTGGTATTTAAGGTTACGTGGGTGGGAAATTGATGATGATACTTTTGTCAGACGCAGTTATGGGAATTCATATGCGCTCCCCAAGCCATTTAAAAGCGCGGAGGAGCTTTCCCCAATTTTACAAAAGCTGGTGGTAAAGATGTCTTCAAGACTAAGAAAGGCGGGTTATAAAACAAGGGGTATCCATTTGGCTTTGTCCTACAGGGACGGATCCTTTTGGCATAAGGGATTAAGCTCTTTTAAGGTTTTATTTGATTCCCAAGATATATATAAACAGGCATATAGGTTATTGCTTGAAAGTCCCTACAAAAAAGCGGTTCGGGAAATAGCCGTTTCTTGTTTTAATTTGGTTAAAGATAATCTTTTGCAATTGGAGCTATTTGAAGATATGGAAAAAAAGACCAGCTTGGTTAGAGCGGTTGATAAAGTGAATGAACGTTGGGGAAGTTTTGTTTTAACTCCTGCAAGCATGTTGGGAACAAACCGTTATGTACCTGATAGGATTGCTTTTGGCTCACCTGGGTCCGACCCTAATTACGAGTTTAATAAAGCGGGCGGAATAAGGGAATTGGAGGAGTTTATTGACCGGTCGGAAGGTTAATAGTAATACTTGCACCCGTATCAATCTTATTTTTTTCGGAGAATCCCCCATTGACCTCCAAAACGTAATCGACGGGAAAGTCGGCCTTGTAAAGTTTGAGCTTGTTATCTGGGGTACCGGAATCAGGAGGTTGAACGTTTTTATCGATTTGAACAATTTTTCCGTCATTAATCCAAATAATATCTATGGGAATTAACATATCCTTCATCCAAAAAGAAGGGGAAGAGTTTTCTTCAGGAAAAGTAAAGAGCATTCCTTGGGATTCCTCTAGTTTTTGTATTTTACCCAACCCCTTTTGCCTTAACTTATCGGTGTCCGCTAGGGTTGCTTTTAAATAGACGTTGTTATTAATTGTTATATCGATGAGATTTTGCTGTGGTTTATTCTCAGGGCCTTTGGGCTTAATTTTGGAAAGATTGCCATCATTTTTAGTAAGAAGTCCGACAAAAATAATAAAAGCGATGGTAATCAACAAAGGCAAAATTATTTTTTTAAAATCATCCATTTTTGTTTTGTTGGAACTGCTGAAATTCAGGTGCCAGGGACAGGACTTGAACCTGCACGCCGTTTTTAGCGGCACTGGGTCCTAAACCCAGCGTGTATACCATTTCACCACCCTGGCCTATATGGGTATTTTACCACTGAAAATGGAAATATTCGAGAAAAGGAAGGAGGGTACCTTACGGTACCCTCCAAAAAAAATTCCAACGTCTATCCTCGATTTTCATCGGGAAGGCCTCAGAACCTGACAACACTATACCAAATTATTATAAGATGTCAAGTATTTGATTTTTCATCGTGCAAGCTCGACTTATAGGATTGTTAAGTGCCGCGGTTTAGGCTGAAAATGAGGCTATTTTATATGTCGGGATAGATGCTAATTATGCTTTAGTCTCCCCTTTTACGTACGAGCAGGAAGATAGATGGTCCGAAACTTATGTAGCTTAGCGGCTTTTGTAGAAATTTTTCCAACCCCAAGAGAGTGTTTATTCCAACAAAATTTTTAAGTAGGGACGAACGGATGTTTGAAACGGATAATTTATCAACAATTTCAAAGCCTTCCTGCGTAAGCATATGTACAATCGATTCAGGATGAAAGTTATTAAATGGAATGGTGTTATTTTTGATGGATTTTTTACATCTGATATCTTTCGGAAATATATCCAGCGGGAAAGTTGTATTCCCTTTAAAGATTTCGCTAAATGTGGCTTTAAGATGACTTTTATTTGCAAATTCTAAAATGAAGTAACCACCATCTTTAAGTAAATAGTTAACAGATTTAAACACGCCTAAAACGTCATTTATATGGTGTAATACTCTGACCATAATTATCAAATCAATCGAATTTTTATTAAGTTTCCCCGGCAGGTTTGAAAGCGAAGATTGAAGGAATATAACGTTTTTACTCTTTTTGCAATTTAGCCTGGCAATACTTAGTAACTTTGCGGACGGATCGGTTAAAATTATTTTTTTGGCTCTAAATGAATAAGATGGAACCAGTCTTCCGAAACCCGCCCCAACCTCAAGAATTGTTTTTATGTAGTTAATCTTTTCTAATAATCTTTTTATTGCAATAAATTCCGACTTGTGTTCGTATTGTCTTTCGAGCCAATAAGACGGGTAATCGTAGTTGTCGTATGCTGCGGACATAAATTAGGTGCTTATAAGGTCTGGTAGGTAGTAGTATAAATTATTAAGAGGAATTATTCCATTTCAGACATATAGCGACTTACGTCACTAGCCCAAGATCCATTGGATAAGGGGGTATATTTTGACATAATTTCTTCCAAAGTTGTAAAACCTTTGGCGATGTATTCTTCAGAAATACCCTTTGTTACTGTTTCGATTCCTTCCTCAAAAGATGAAAAACCTAAAGTTCCTTTACTGTGGATACCCCATCCCCAACAATTATAGCTTTCCGGAGGAATAACTCTGCATAAACCCGATTCCTTTTGGGCTATTGCCGCAATAAGCCTATAATCGACACCATATTTATCCGCGTTTAAAATAATTAAATCAGCGTAGGGTGTAAGTGGCGAATTATTTAGTGAAAGGTACTGTCTAACCATTTCGACTCTGGCGTCAGCCGCGACTATTTCTTGGGATACGCTGGGATACATTACCGGGAGAGACGCAAAAACTTTTATACCACTTGGTATGGAATGTCGTGAATCGGCATACACGGCATTTGTATTTGCCTTCGGTTTTGAAATTGATATCAGAGAAAACAAACTGGCAGCCAATGCGACAGGGGCTATCGCAAAAAAAACTATTACAAGAACGGAGTTTTTCCAAAAATTCAATGAATTGTCTCTGGGTTCATAAGAATTTTCCATCCATTGTCAGGATGCCACAGAAGTAATATTAATGTCAAGTTTGTGAGCCGCGGAGGATTCGAACCTCCAACCATCTCCTTAAGAGGGAGGTGCTCTACCATTGAGCTAGCGGCCCGTGTAAAATGCGCTAGCGCCCATCACGCGGCTAGCCAATTATTTTTTTCAAAAAGTGCAACTTGCAAACCTCACCAAAGCAGGTTCAAATGATATTATAGCTTAATTTGTAGAGTCTGTGAAAGAATGGAGAGGAATATTTGATTTTTTTAAAGTTTAGTAAAAAGCCGAAATCTATAAAGGTATTTTATAAGTCTGATTCATGACCCCCTATCCAGAGGTTTAAGGTGGAAAGTCGGCAAGTGAGCCTGTGATATACTCAAGTTATGGCAACCGACACACTTCCTGAAGAAGCAGGCCAGCAATCAGAAAAAACCTTCGAGGGTTCCAGAGTAGTAAGTTCTCCTGATGGGTGGATAACCACAAGTGGTGTTTTCTACCCCTGTTCACCTCAAGAACATGACGAGTGTGCAAAATATTTATTGAGAACGCATATAAAATTTATTGAAACTTTACTAATTGAAAGTGAACATTATGAAATGGTTGGTAGTCGATCAGATTATAACGCTAGGGAAATATTAAAAGCTGCGGGCTTTGCATTATTATCAGACAATCAACTAAGTGAGGCCAATCTTCCAGAAACACTATCCTTAAAACAAATGGAGTTCGCAAATAGAAACAACCTTATATTTATGCCAATAAGCGGGCAACTTGATCTTAGAGCCTACGAGACTTTTCAAGAAAGATCAAGAGATTTGATGGGAGTAAAAAAGTTGCTAGAACGTAAAAACATTGTTCTTAAAAGATTTCTGGATGACCCAACAAAAACAATACATATTTCAGATAATGATCCATTTGCAAATGAACTTTTCACAGTTTTGACAGAGGGATTTACAGCCCAGGTGTCCTTAAAGCTAGGCAAAGGAATTGTTATTTGGAGACGTCTCAATATTCCATCTAATGATAACGTATTTTTAGAATATGAATACCATGATCATACTGGAGGAGGAGCTTGGGAGACTACTCCAGAGACAGAAGCCTTTTTGCTTCTTACTAATAAACAAGGGGTGAAAGAGTATCTAAGTAAAAAAGAAAGATCTGGCTCCTACCCAAAAGGCGACTTAAGTGTTTTAAATTAAATTACGTACACCTTACAGTGACCCACAGTTTTGCGGGTTCAAACGATATTATAGCTCAATTTATAGAAAGTATAAAAGAATGGAAAGGTATGTTTGAACAATCAATACTCACTCTTCAATATTAATTTAGCTTCAAAACTGTTTAGTACTCAAAATGAGCCTTTGTTTGGTATGCTATACTGCTTCTAATATGTCTAAGAAAGCTGTACCGGCAGTAGTTTGGAGAGAGGGAAAGTTGTTTGTGGCAAAATTAGTAGGTATCGAGCTTGCTAGTCAGGGTAAAACCCAAAAAGAAGCCTTGGACAATCTTCAAGAAGCTCTTGATTTGTATCTTGAAGACGAAAAAGTCAGTATTCCGGGCTCTCAGATTCCCCAAAATATCGATATAAAACAGGTGTATGCCTAAGCTCTATTCTGCAAAAGAGTTGTTAAAAGCTTTTAAACGAGCGGGGTTTTATAAAGTTTCTCAAAAAGGTAGTCATATAAAATTGAGGGGGATTTTGGAGAGAAAAACTTCAAACGGTGATAGTTCCGAACCACAAACAAATAGCCTTAGGGACTTTCCAGAGCATACTTAATCAAGCTTCAATGACGATTGAGGAACTCAAAGGATACTTGAAGTAATTTTTAACCATCTTTGTAGCAAATACTAGTCGTACCTGGTTTCCGGATTGAGCAGATTACCGATTCTGTGACCCAGGCGCGAGTCGAACGCGCAACCTTTTCCTTAGAAGGGAACTGCTCTATCCATTGAGCTACTGGGTCCTAAACAATCATATTTTATCAGACAAATGAATATATTTCAGCTTAATGTTGACAAGGGATAACTTTTACATGGTATTAGTATGTAAAAATGAATGGCGGAAAAAAGCGAAAGGATTTAATAAGTTTAGTTTGAGCGGCGGAAGGGAATTGAACCCTCTACCTTCTCCTTGGCAAGGAGACATTCTGCCGGTGAACTACCGCCGCAATTTGTTGCAAAAACTATTCCGTGTGACTCCAAACCTGAGTTTGAACACTTTTGAACCGTCTAATGATACATCAAAAAAAGCACGAATTCTAGCTGGCGGGCCTGATTCGTTATACTGTTTCTGTACTGATGAGTGTAGACCATTTAGGTGCAACCCGGTCGGTGCTGCCAGAACGTTTTATTTATTGATATATATACGGGACAATATAATTCCCTTACTGCAATTTATCCATATGGGGCTTTTTGTTTTGTAATAACCTACCGCCTCGTTATCCGGGGTAAGAGTTCTAAATGATTCCTCAACTATGACATATTTTTCGTTTTTCCAATCTGTGCTAACTTTTATTGAAGAATAATAAGGTATCACGGTTTTGTTGCATCCCAAATATGCCACAGATTTTATTTCGGGGTACCTTCTCTCAAGAAAATGGATGGAATCTTTAGCGCCCATACATAAACCCACAAGATCATACTTTTGTGCTTTGAAAGGTCCATTGGCTAATAAGTTGTAATACAAATAGTAATTGGGAAAGAAATAGATTGTTAAACCCGCATAATAAGCTATGAAAACGAAAGATAGCAGAATTTTATATATCAACTTTGATTTTTTGACGATAGCAACAATCGAAATACCGGCAAAAAAATAGATCCAGGGAAATATTACAAAAATGTACCTTATTCCCAACTTCTTGGTCGATAAAGAAAATGCAAGAACATATATCAGCAAAAAAAGAACAATATTTATTAGCAATTTTTTGGATAGAATCTTTTGCTTTATTTTTAAATTGAATGGCAAAATTGCAAGAGCCGCAAGAGGTAGCAGGGGTAAGCGAGTTATTAATTGGTATATATAATAATAAAAAGGCGGATTTGTGGTAACTTTGCCGTTAAAAAAAGTTGTAAAAGGTTCTTGAGCTAATCTAAATTGTCTGAGTAAATATTCAATTATTTTCCATCCAAAGTATCCCTCCTGACCAAGCCAAAGAAACTGGGTGAATACGGCAAAAGTTGGCAATGTAAACACAAATTTTAAAGGAGAGAATAAAAGAAATGGTATTAAAACCAAAATGGCCGTAGGTTTTGTTAAGAAAGCCAAAGTTAAAAATAAAGATGAAAGGATAACCGAAGGCAAGTTTTTTTTAATAAAGAAATAAGAAGACATTGATAAAAAAATCCATATAGCCAAAAATGAATCCGGAAGAAACCACCTGGATAATGCCAAATAGGTAGGATCAAGCGACAACATTAAAGCTCCCAGAACCGCAATAGGATAGCTGTTGATAATTTTTTTGACGATTAAAAAAAAGACAACTATAAAAAGCGAATTTATTGCAGCAATTGCTATACGTGCAGCGATGTAGTCTGGAAAAATATTAAGGGAGTAATGAGTCGGCTGATCTTTTGCCAGAAAAAATACAGAAGCACCGGAAATAATTGCAGTAGGAAGATTAATTGCCTCCGTATCGTTTGGCCTTTTCCACCAACCGTTTTTGAAATAATTTAAGTTTCCCGTTTTTAGGGCTAAAAAGCTTTCACGGCTTCTGACTAGCCATGTAATTTCATCGGGGTAAATTTCTGTAGACTGAAGTTTGTAAATTCTTGGGACTAAAGAGACAACAAAAAGAAAAATAATTAATAAGGAGTAAAGTAGTCTTCCTTTCTTCATCAATTATTATTAGCAAAACTTCCGAACGATAAAAAGGTATTATTGGTAGCCTTGTAAATATTTTATTTTAACTTTCGTAGATTTTCCTTGATGTTTTATATTGTCCGTTATCATTGTTGCGTTATATCGTTTTGCAAGTGATATGAAGGACGCATCATAATAGGTAACTCCCAAATTGGAAGCTAAACCATATGTCTCTCTAGCTAAATCCTCAGATTCAGTTATAAAGTTTATCGGGAGAGAATATAGAGTACCTAAAGAAATGTATGCTTCTTTCGGGACGAGTTTTTTACCCTTTAAAAGAACATTTCCGAGCTCGTATTTAGCCAATTCCGGAGCAAAAAGCTCTACCTCACCCTTCAGGGCTTTTTCCATAATCTTATCAGCCTTATCTATATTTTTTTCATTCGTCTGATTAAGCCACTTAACAATTACTGAGGTGTCTATAACAATTTTTGAGCCCATACGTTAATGAGAATTTCTGTCTGTCTGTAAAAATTTAGATGCGCTTGTTTTTCCTTTACCAGGTATAGCCCGAGATTTTCTAATATTTTTCCAGATTTGAGACCAATTCACCTGTTGCACATGAGGTCTTATAACAATCTCATCAGGTTTAATCACTGAGATAGTGACAGCAGACAAAGGAGTAATCCAATTGACCATTTTACGAATAGAATCAGGGATAGTTAATTGGCCCCTCTCTCTGACAATGCTAACTGTTTGCATGATATTCAGATTATCAGAAAATCTGTTAGGTGTCAATGGGAGGAAACAAGGCTGAGAGGTATGAGAGTAGAACACTTTCTGAAGCTAAAATTACTAAACTCTAAGAAAAGGTGGTACAGATACTCTTGAGGATAACTCAAACTAGCCCGATATATCAAGTCAATTCGTATGTTTGAGACTGAAGTATAGGACCTGGTGCCGAGAGTGTGAGTCGAACACACATCTGACGCTCTTCAGGCGCCCGCCGTGACCACCTTGGCTATCTCGGCATGAGAGAGTGGTGGGCGATGAGGGACTCGAACCCCCGCATCTGCGATGTAAACGCAGCGCTCTTCCTCTGAGCTAATCGCCCTCGTTCACTTATGCTTAAGCTTTATCCGTAAAATTGAATAGAGCGCTTACGTGTACACAAGCGTAAGCGAGTGCGGACGAGAGGACTCGAACCTCCACGCCCCTAAGGGCATAGCTCCTCAAGCTATCGCGTATGCCAATTCCGCCACGTCCGCATGTTTAAAACAACTTTGTCTTTGGCAAACTACTTAAATCTTATCCTGTGCAGATGAGAGGATTTGAACCCCTACGGACTTTAAGTCCATACGGCTCTGAACCGTACGCGTCTACCAATTCCGCCACACCTGCAAACCACACGCTTATTATACCAAAATTAAACAAACCTTACCTGCATTCCTTCCAGCGCGGGGGTTGAAAGAGAAACTTCCTGTCCGGGAAAACGGGCAGACACTCCCCAAATTTTAGCCGCACTTTTACTCTCTAAAAATTCCTCACTGATATTTTTGGCAATATCTTTTAGGGTTTGTCCGGATTTTGCAACGATGGGGTTATTAAACGACGGTTCCTCACTGGGTTTTACCAAATATACTCTTATAAAATCTAATTTTTCCCATATTTTTTCTTTTAACTCATTAAGTCCAATCCCCTTGTCGGCACTAATGTATATAATGTCCCCGTTATTATTATTAGTATTTAGTTTCCTATTTGTATCGATTTTATTGACTACCAAAATTGCAGGTATGTATGCCCTATTAATTGAGAAAGCGTCGATTAAGGAATCTATTGAATATTTTTCCTTTAGTGATATCTCGGCATTTTTAATCCCCATCTCACTGACTATTTCTGAAATAGTTTCAGGTTTTAATTCCTGTTTTATATTGGAATGTATTATTACCCCGCCACTTATTTTCTTATCGATATGGATAGCGGGTTTGTTGGTATTAATTCTCATACCCGCCCCATAAAGGTCCTCCGTGATTTGCCCAAAAAGAAGGGGTGTATTAACGTCGCACATTATAATTAATAAATCGGCATTTCTTGCTACTGAAATAACCTCCTTTCCCCTACCCTTTCCACTTTTTGCTCCTGCAATTATTCCCGGTACGTCAAATATTTGTATATAAGCGTCTTTATAAAAAAGCATTCCGGGAATTACCCCTAATGTTGTAAATGCGTATTCGGCTACTTTACTTTTGGTGTTTGTGAGTTTATTAATAAGTGTGGATTTGCCAACGGATGGGGGTCCTATAAGAACAACTGTTGCGTCACCGTGTTTTTTTACGGCATAGCCCCCGCCTCCGCCACCCGATTTTTTTATCGAGGATTCAATTTCTTTATCCTTCAACCTTGAAATCTTGGCTCTAAGTCTACCGATGTAATGTTCTGTCCCTTTATGATAAGGAGTTTTTCTGATTTCTTCCTTTATTTCTTCAATTTTCTCCTGAGTTTGTTTAATTGATTGTTGGGAAATATCGCTCATAGCTTAATTTTACGCTATAATTGTACTAGTTTGTTTAATTGTTGTTTACACTGGGTTTACCGGCACCCATAGCTCAACGGATCGAGCACTAGTCTTCGGAACTAGGGATGAGGGTTCGATTCCCCCTGGGTGCACAAAGCAAGTTTTACATGTACTTGTATTGACAAAATATTTTTGCTATTATTTTTATAGAGGGGTTGGAACTTTAAAAATCCCGCCTCTATAATGATAGATAGTTTAATAAAATTAAGGCAATATTTTAGGGCTGGTAATCGGGGACTTGCTTCTGTAAGCAAAACTTTCAAGGGTTTTACTCTCATTGAACTTCTGGTTGTTATCTCCATTATTGGTATTTTGGCGGGTATGGTCTTGGTAAATTTAAATAGCGCGAGAGCTAAGGCGAGAGATGTAAAGAGGCTATCTGATATAGAACAAATCCGACTTGCTTTGGAAATGTATCATGATAACTTTGGTACTTATCCAGTTACAGGAACTGCAGGAAATACTTGGCGGTGTTTAAGTAGCGCGACGTGTTGGCAGGGTTTGTACAGTCGACAAGATTCAATAACCACTGCGCTTACTCCCTATTTGAGTCAAATTCCAGACGATCCCCGGAATTTTACTTCTTGCTATGGAGATGATTATCTTTATAATTCAGATACAACTGTCAGACAAAGAGGTGCTTATCTTCATTGGTATTTTGAACAAGGGCCACTAAGCGATAAATCCTGCGGAGCGGGGTTTTATGGAGGACCTGCCCCCGCCTGTAGTGGTATTATTGGATACTGCTGGCTTTATCTTGGCACTTAAAATTCATTATATATCGGAGATATTCAGCTTTTTTGTACCCTGGTTTAAATGAAGTGGTTGGTAATTTCCTCGCCTAGTTTTGTGCAGATAGTTTAAGTTTATAAGTTTAATAGAATATTAAATTATTCTGAAAGTATACTTTTCCTCTAGACGCATATTATGTCTTGTAGGGCTTCAATTTCTCGTAGACGAAAAAGACCATTAATTATGGCTAGTTTTTAAGGATAATGGTAAAATATCAGCAGTATAAATTGAGCTGGTGGCGGAATCGGTATACGCGCACGCCTTAAGAGCGTGTGGGAGAATATCCCTTGTGGGTTCGAGTCCCACCCAGCTCACCAATCGGAGTGTGGCTCAGTTGGTAGAGCGCCGCGTTTGGGACGCGGAGATCCCCGGTTCGAGTCCGGGCACTCCGACAAAATAAAGCATTATTATGGCAAATAATTCTAATACCACCGAAAACGACGTTGATAACAAGAAAGAAGCATTACTATCCCTTTGGAAAGAAGAACATGAATATCAGATAAAAGATGGTTGTGCCTCGGCTGTTATAAAAGCTATTTTAAATGTTGCTAAAATAGGCAGGGAAATTACCCAGGAAGATATTCAAGATAAAGTTTATACCCTACCTCCCTGGGACGGGAGTAAACCCGAGGATGTAAAAGGCTACCTGAAAGAATATTTTAACGATGTTGATTATCTGGAGGAAGTTGATTTACAGGATGTAAAAAAAGCGATTGAAGACGGAAAATGGGTTATTGTACTTTGGACAGATAGTTTGCCGGAAAGTGATAGACCAGAACCAGAAAAATACTCAAGCAGTGAAGATGGACATTATTCGATATTGGCATTTGTAGATAAAAAATATGTGCATTTGGTTGATCCTTCAAATTCTGAGAGAGTTTATACACTGGACGGTGTTGTATTAACAAAAATCAACCCCTCGGAAAATAACGTTTTTATTAGAAGGGCCATTTATAAAATTACGATCCAAGAGTTTGAAAGGAGGTGGCATGATATTGTGGATGAAAACGGTAGGGTTGCAAATCATCCGGTAATAATTGTTGACCCAAACTCCGTTAAAAAGCAATAAACTCCATATATTTTTGATATAATAAGGGAATTAAGCGGGATTAGTTGATCGGCTCAACATCAGCTTTCCAAGCTGAGAAGAGGGGTTCGACTCCCCTATCCCGCTCCTGAAGCTACATTTTCGAAAAATGTAAATAAGTTCTCTTCAAGTAATTGTAGTGTTAAGGAATTTATAAAACTTATGGTGAGAGTAAAGGGCTGATTTTTACTCTCACCGAGACTAAGTTACTTTCCAAACCACACAGGTTTTTTGCTTATCCACCTATGGATATGGATGTAACGAATATCACTATTCTTTTGGCCAGTATAGACATATTGAACAATGACATATTCTGACTGATCTTCTGGGACATCATAGTACCAGTGCAGATGTTCACTCGATTCAGAAGTATCTAGCGTAAAAGTTTCTTTCGCGGCAGATACAACGATCCTAGAGTGGTCCTTACTTGCGCCTTGGATTGTGATATCTAGTCCATTAGGCACAGCATATGCTGCTTTGTATGTGTCACAGCCCACAACTGTCAGCCCGAGGGCAATCACCAACAATCCAATCTTAGTAAATGTACTTGTGCACATGTGCACCTCACTTTCTCAAGATTTGATTGGATATCCGATAGTATACTACTTTTTGGCATGATCTCAATAAATCAAACTTTCTGAGAGCAAATGATTGTTTGATAACTGGAGTTGTAATGCAAGTAACTTTGCTTTCTTCGAGGTATCATTGAGCGGTTGAGACGAGTCCGACTTGAATAGCATTACCTGCTCTGAACGAAGTAAAAAGATGGTCAAGCTCTGCCTATTCAGCACAGTGGCGAGAGATCGAGTGCGCGTTTTTTTGACTCGGAAATATTACTGAACTTTAGAAGATCCTACAAGTACTGTTACTGAAGAAGTATCGGAATCTTTTAATACTGCATTTTTGTCCAGCTCATAGCCTTTTGCGAGGCTTTCTTGAAGTTTATTAAGAAAGTCTTTTCCAACGCTTTCTTTTGCTTGAATTACTGTTTTCTTGTAGTCGTAAGAAGACGCATTTCCCGTTGTTTTAATACTAAACCCCGCCTTTTCCAAAAGTGCTTGTACTTTTGATGCTTCACCTTTTATTCCGCTCCCGTTAAGGATAGTTATCGGGTATTTTTTAAGATCAATTGATGTGGCTTGTGGGGTGGAAGTTGCAGAAGTTGTTGCTTCGGGTTGGACGGTGGGGGTAGCCTGTGGTTTTGAGGAAGCATTGTCTTTTAAAGTTTTAATACCTGTATAGTAAGCGAATACTCCTCCCAGCAAAAGTCCCAAGAGCAAAATTCCCGGGATTAGTATCCAAGGATACAAACTGGAATTATAAATTTTTTTGGTTTCAGGTTTTACCACGTCTTTTTCATTAATTTCCACCTTTTTGGTTTCAGGTTTTTCTTCAGGGCTTATTGAAGGCTCCGTAACAGTTTTATCAGGTTCGCTATTTACGCTTTCAGTTTGAGTATCGCCAACCGAAGCCTGTGGAGTTGATTCCGCCGGAGCATCTGTTTCAGACGGAGCGATTTCTTCTACAATTACTCTTGACTTCTTTTTCCCTTTTTCATCTCTTTTCATGGCTTTATATATCTATACTTTATCATATATGGCAATTTTGGTAAAATATACAGGTATTTGGTGGGCATAGCTCAATGGTAGAGCGCTTCCCTGTGGAGGAAGAGGCTGCGCGTTCGAATCGCGTTGTCCACCCATTTGCTTTGCTTATGGAGCAGCCTAAGAACTTAAACGTTTGTCGATCTTGTGGGCTTCTCTTGGGAAGATAGATAGTATGAGTAAGGGTGAGTAAATATAGCTTCTAAAAATTCTCACGATTCAGAGATGAGTACGATAAAACTATATCTCATAGTAGAATAGATTTTGAAGCTAGGGGTAAAGAATGGGCTTGACTAACAAAAGTAACGTTTCTAACGAAGACAATGTACTATTTGTCGCGACTTTTTCAACTAAAATCAGTCTTTTACTTAGATTCTAATGATATAAAACAAATATTAGTTATATAATAAATTATGCCAATACTTAACGTTTTTATACTCTTGGGTTTCGTTTTGCTAGCAATAAGCTTTTTTATTCAAGGCCGTTCGACAATTTGGGGAGGAGCTACACTCGGATTATTAGTTGGTATCGTAATTGGAATAATCAAGCATGATTTTTCGGATATACTCAGAGCAATCTCAATTGGGGCTGACGTAGGATTCTTTACAATTATCCTCTCTTGGGTTGGTTCTTTATTAAAACGCAAATAAAAATGCTTATGGTTCTGTTCCTTACTTAGACCCTCCTTACGTATTTGAATTTTAATACTATTTCTTAGACAGGTACATTTTTTTAAGTGCGGAGTCAATTGCTTCCATGTCTTCAGTAAATCGAAGTATTTGCTCAAAGTCTTTTATTCTTCCTTTATCTAAATTGTCGTGGAGAAAAAGTTGGGGATTTAGAATGACAGCAAGTTGGGCAGCAACAAAGTAGTTTAGTCCTATTATTACCCCCTGAATATATAAACCTTTTATGAGTAGCCATGGGACTAATGGAAATACAGCTAAGTGTATTGCAGAGAAGGCTGGTGATAGTATTCTACTTACGAAAGGGTATTTGAAAAATAAACGATAACGCTCTATTATCTCAACCTCTTTTGGGGTGTATTTATTGTTTTCATTTTTTACTCTTATTTTTGTCAAGTTAGCTAGAATAACCCACAATTCGAGTATGGCGGCGAGGGCAATAAAAATCCAAGAACCGATTGTAGATTTGAAAAACGTTAAAATAACTACTGCCAAAACAATATACCGCATAAACACCTACGATTATATAACTTTTGTGTGCATTTCAAGTCAATTCTGCGTACAATAAGTCTTATGGAAGGAATATTTTCAAAAGCGGACGAGAGGTGGAGGAAGTTAAATAAAAAAGTACTAGAGGCTTCTAGTGCAGGTGATTGGTTTTTGGCGGGTACTACTTACTATGAAATGGCCATACAGCTTGAGAAAGAGGAGAAAGATAATACAAGAGAGAGACGTTTGGGGTACGAGATGAAACTTCGCCATTCACAAGACGATCTTAAGCGATACAAGACAAGCGGGGTTGTTAGGAAAGTTGAAATTTTGGCAACAGACAATAGTTGTGAGCACTGTCTAAAGCTAAATGGGAAAACCTTTTCGCTAGCAGAAGCATTGAAAAATCCACCGATACCTGTCGAGGAGTGCGATCAAGAGATGGGCTATGGCTGCAGGTGCACTTACTTGCCAGTAGTTTAGTTTGAGCGTATTTATCAGGCATACAAATATTGAAAATTGTATTTCTTCATTTGGTCAAAATACGTTATAATGTGTTCGAGGTCGAGAGTCTCAACGAGCTTTGATAACTCTTGAAGCCTTAGCTTTGAAATAGGTTGTGATAAATATAGACCTTAGTCTTACATTAACAGAGATAGCGGCGTGGTTTGGTGCAGCAGGAACAGTTGTTTTGACTGTTTTTGAGATTTATAAGTACAAAAAAGACAAAGCAGCTATAAAGATTCGTGTTACTCGAAATTTAGATATAATTGGAAGTACCGCGCAGGGGAAACTAATCAAATTAAATGAAAATGTTTGGTGCATAGAAATAATAAATTATGGCACCAAACCAATAAAAATATTACAAGTAGGTGTTCTGTTTAAAGAACATACTCATAAGAAAAAGGGTGCAATTATTACGAGAGACATGTACGCAGACATTAACCCTTTTGTATTAGAAGCTGGCGATAATAAAACAATTACTATTGGCGAAGAGCTCTTAAAGTCACAAGAGATTGATTATGTGCAGGTTGTTGATGCAACCGGAAAGCAGCATAAACAAAAAGCGAGATTCTGAACATTGACTGCCCCGTTAAGTGAATTTATAGTTAAAATTATAGTAATTCTCTTCCAGTGATTTTATTATCTGTTCGAATTCGAGTCCATCAACGACCCAAAATTCTCTAAATTCTTCCGCAAAGTTTCTAAAAAAAATATTCATTGTAAGTATCTTTCCTCAAAGTAAATACTTTTGGCCGGTATGCACATTGAACTTATTTTATATATCTGCTAAATTGGATATTGTGTCAACTGTTCCTGTCCCTAAAGGTGAAAATTTTATTTCCAGAGTCTTCAATAGTATTTTCTTCTATATATTTCTTGTTTTTTTTATCTCACTCGGAACAGGCTATTTGCTTTTAAACTCGCAGGCTAAGGGAATCCTTGTTGAACAAATGTTGCATAGAGAGCAACTTGCTACTCGTGCAGGAGCAATCTCTATAAATACATTCTTTAATCTTTATGACAAGGCATTTGCCGAATTGGTAACAAGAAGCGAGATTATTGAGTTTAGTCCGGAGGCGGAACAAATAATTAATGATTTTATGGCAAGGTGGGACGGAAGCCCTGTTGCCGGCGTTATTATTTTGGATAAAGATGGTATTGTGAGATTTAACGGAAACAGAGATCTAATACCCAACGTTGCTGTTTCCCTTGCCGATCGGGATTATTTTGGCAGGGCCAAGACAGCCAAGGCTGGAGATATACTTATTTCTTCCCCTATTGTTTCAAGATTGGGTGCCTCCGTAGGTAAATACATCGTTACAGTTTCAACGCCGATTTTTAGCCAGAACGGAAGCTTTGAAGGTGTGTTATCGTCATCAATAATTTTAGATGAACTTACAAATCAGTTTATAACCTCCTTAAAAATTACCGATAAATCTTTTGAATATTTATTAAACGAAAGTGGAGATGTTTTAGGAACGGATCAGCAAGGCATTTTAGGAGTAAACTTTGTCGACCAACTTAGTAAAAATCCCTTTGTCGGGAGTCTTCTTCTCGGAGATAAACTAAAAAAAATTCTGAGTTCAAGGATGGAGGGAAAGCTTGAGGTGGCTTATCCTTCGGACATTAAGTTGCAGCTCCCGAAACCTATGCTGGTTGCTTATTCACCTTTAGATATTGGAGACAATCACCTTATGCTCGCTATTTCCACGCCTACAGACGACGCTTTGATCTTCCTGTTCCCGGTGTATGCCAGGAGCGTAAAAATAATCGCGGGGGCATTTTTTATAATTCTCCTCTTGGGGATTCGAATAGCAAAAATAAGAGGTTATCAGGAGAGAGTTGAGGAAGAACACAGGGCTCATACGAATATTTCTCTGTAAACCACAAGAAGAAGGGTTATTATCAGAGTGTAATATTACTAATCGGATTCAACCAAATACGACCTAGGTGATTTATCGATTTTATAATCTGTTCGAGGCCGAACCTATCAAGGACCCTTATGTCTTTTTAGTTATTGCAATTTTCATAGTTTAGTTCTATAAAACACGCAATGGCTGAAAGAATAGTACCTATACCACTTGAAAGTCTTCAATTGATAGAAGGCTCACATGCCTATTTATTAAAAGATCAACTTCTAACCAGTTATGAAACCGAAATGGCACCAACTCTAGAAATGGTCCAGGCTAAGATGGAGCAAGAAGCCCAATTTACAGAAACAGTGAGGAAACATGTAGAAGATTTAGGTGGAAGGTTTAATGGAATAAGAACATTCGATGTTAAAATATCAGACGCACGTTGGATGGGACCCATGCCTCACCGTCTAACTTTTCTTTTGGCCGACTTTTTTTGATACCGCTGCTAGTAAGTTCTTCGTCTGTTCTAATCTTGTATATTTTGAATACAAGTTCTAAACTCGTACTATTGAGTACCCCGGGGTTTTTGAGGCTAAGTTCATAAATTCTTGACCGTTTTTGGTATAGGATTTCGTAAGATTTGAGTCGCATTTGGCAATGGATTTTCTGGTATCGGAAGGGGTAAAAGGTTGGATTTTACTATTGCATCCATCTTAATAGCGACATCATTAGGGTTGGTAGTAGTAACAATATAATCAACTCCTAAATCTAAATAATCATTAACAAACTCTTCTGTGACCGGGTTCTTAGCTTGAAGAACTACTGTTTCATCTACCATCCAAAATCGACCAAACTGTTCTCTTCTTTTGTCCAAAGGGTAACGAGGACGGTTTTTGCCTTTCCTTTTAATTAATTCGTCTGAATCAAACCCGATTATCAGTTTTAATGGGGTTCTCGTTCTTGGTCCAAATAAATAGGCAAAAGTTGCATTTTCAAGGTGTGAAAGAGTAACTGGATCAAAAGCACCATGAAACAAAGCGACTTCCCACCCTTCCTTTTTCCATAATACTATTTTTTCACAAACTTCTTTGAAATTTGGGAGATTCACGTCTTTTTGAAAAAGAAGTTTGATTGGCATTGATGCAATCTCTTGATCCCACCAACCCCTTTCCCGAATTTGATGAATCTCTTGTAAATTTAAAAGCCCCGTAATTGAAAGATAGAACTCAATCCATTCACAATACAAAAGCCTATCGTTTTCTGTAGGTTTGGGTATTTCGAAATTGTGTTCATAATAGAAAGTGGGTGGATAATGAGCCAAACCAAGGTAGTGAGCCGCTACTGCTCGGACTGCTTCTAAATTTGGTACATGAGCAGGTCTTGTTTTATCCACTTCCAAAGTATAGATAAATTTTGAGGCGTCAAAAAGCCTTCCGTGTTTATCAAACCAGCTACCGTCACGATCGTGAACAGCCCTCTTCAAACGGTCTGTTAATAGTATCTGGTGATTAACCATTTGTGACAGAAGTTGTTCTCGTTCGACCATATTTTTGTTTAAGTACCCGAATTTAGATTAATTGATGAGATAAGTCAAATAATTAGCGAAGGAGAGAAGGGTTCAATTTTGGGCAGATTCACAACTAATTGTAGAGATTTTAATAAGCAAAGTCCTTCTTGGTTGTAGCCTAATAAATAGTTCAAACGCATCTATTTTAGTTCTCTTTCAAGTAGTCTTAGTACCTTATAATATTGTGCTTCTTGAAGTGTGGCGTAAGAAATATAATTTTTAGGATTAATTAAAAGTTCGCGCATTCTTTTTATTGTTAAGGATTGACACTGTCTCATTAGTTTTTCGTTACTCCAACCATAGTTTTTCAATTCAGCTTCTGAAGACAGAATAGCAGCAGACGTAGCACTAAAAGAAGCTGTCCAGTTGCATCTAGAACATATCTTACCAGAAAGCTCTCCCAAAACCTGTTCGTTTACAAAAGGGTGCTGCGGGTTTACAAAAAGTGTTTCATTATTGGATACCGGCGAATAATATCTTTTTGGGGGAAGACAATTAAGAACAGTTGATGATGTTACAAAGACAACATTGATTTCTAATGAGGTAGCAAATAAAGAAACTGTTAAAGCTCCATAATTTGTCAGAAGCGGTGAAAATATAAGAAACTGTTTGGGATTATCAATAGAATTTCCATTGACTTTTTTGATGTGTTCTACAACTTTTCTTAGAACTTCAACATGTTGCATTCCCGAGGCCGTATTATCTGCTATAACAACGGTCTTAATTTTTTCAGGAATTAAACCCTCAAAATTTATATCGCAAACACTCGCAATTCTTCCAAATTGATTATTGGGATCATCTACTTCTTCATGCCTTGAATGAACTGTGGTGAAAGGTATATTTTGTCTGTGTTCATTAAATAAACCACCCTCAAGTCTCATTAGGGGACCCTCTCGGGTAATATGAAGTATAAATGT
>Ga0315281_10002316_pt1 | contig 28246 bp, 20 predicted proteins | sample YL17G07_0_MG_FD_204540 | JGI IMG/M metagenome (GOLD analysis project Ga0315281, IMG submission 204540) | Sediment microbial communities from Yellowstone Lake, YNP, Wyoming, USA - YL17G07_0 | ecosystem: Environmental > Aquatic > Freshwater > Lake > Sediment | place: USA: Wyoming | collected...
GCTCTTCCGATCTACCGAACTCATGCCAAAGCGAACAGACATCAAGAAAATCCTGATCATCGGCTCGGGGCCTATCATCATTTCCCAGGCCTGCGAGTTCGATTATTCCGGCACCCAGGCCTGCAAGGCCCTCCGGGAGGAAGGCTACGAGGTGGTGCTCATCAACTCCAACCCGGCTACCATCATGACGGACCCGGAGATGGCGGACCGCACCTTTATTGAGCCCATCACCCCGGAGATGGTCTGCCGGGTGATCCGCCGGGAGCGCCCGGACGCGATTTTGCCCACCCTGGGGGGGCAGACCGGGCTCAACTGTGCGGTGGCGGTGGCCGAGACCGGCATCCTGGAGGAGCTGGGGGTGGAGATGATCGGCGCCCGGCCCGAAGTCATCAAAAAGGCCGAAGACCGGGAGCGGTTCCGGGACGCCATGGCCAACATCGGTCTCAGGGTGCCCCAAAGCGCCATCGTCCGGACGATAGAGGAGGCCCTGGCCGCGGCCCCGGAGATCGGCTACCCCGTCATCGTGCGCCCGAGTTTCACCCTGGGCGGCACCGGCGGCGGCATCGCTTACAACCTGGAGGACTTGCGTGAGCAGGCGGCCCAGGGCCTCGAAGCCAGCATGATCACCGAGGTGATGCTGGAGGAGTCGGTGGTGGGCTGGAAGGAATTCGAGCTCGAAGTGATGCGGGACTTCGCCGACAACGTGGTGATCATCTGCTCCATCGAAAACCTGGACCCCATGGGGGTGCACACCGGCGACTCCATCACCGTGGCCCCGGCCCAAACCCTCACCGACCGGGAATACCAGGCCATGCGGGATGCGGCCATCGCCATCATGCGGGAGATCGGCGTCGAGACGGGGGGCTCCAACATCCAGTTCGCCGTCAATCCCGAAAACGGCGAGATGGTGGTCATCGAAATGAACCCCCGGGTATCCCGGTCTTCGGCCCTGGCCTCCAAGGCCACGGGGTTCCCCATCGCCAAGATCGCCGCCAAGCTGGCGGTGGGTTTCCTTCTCGATGAGATCAAAAATGACATCACCCGGGAGACTTACGCCAGCTTCGAGCCCACCATCGATTACTGCGTGGTGAAGATTCCCCGGTTTGCCTTCGAGAAATTCCCGGGGGCGGTGGATTATCTGACCACCTCCATGAAATCGGTGGGGGAGGTGATGGCCATCGGCCGGACCTTTAAAGAGGCGCTGCAGAAGGCGGTGCGGTCCCTGGAGATTTCCCGCTTTGGGCTCGGGGCCGACGGCAAGGACCTGGCGGACCTGCCCCCGGAGGCGCTGCGCTGTCGGCTGCGCACCCCCAATTCCCAGCGCCTCTTTTATCTGCGCCAGGCCTTCCGGGACGGCCTGACGGTGGCGGAAGTTTTTGACCTGACCAAAATCGATCCCTGGTTCCTGCACCAGATCCGGGACCTGGTGGCCTTTACGGACGAACTGGCCGCCTTCGGGACGCTCCTGGGCCAGGGCCGGGGCCAGGACCAGTTGCCGGACATGCTGCGCCGGGCCAAGGAACTGGGCTTTTCCGACCGCCAGTTGGCCCACCTCTGGGGCGGGACCGAAGAACGCCTGGCTGAAATGCGGGAGAGCCACGGCATCAAACCGGTGTACAAGCTGGTGGACACCTGCGCCGCTGAGTTTGAGGCCTATACCCCTTATTACTATTCCACCTATGAGTGGGAAGACGAAAGCCGGGCCACCGCCCGGGACAAGGTGATGATCCTGGGGGGCGGCCCCAACCGTATCGGCCAGGGGATCGAGTTCGACTATTGCTGCTGCCAGGCCTCCTTTGCCCTCCGGGAACTGGGCATCGAGTCCATTATGGTGAATTCCAACCCGGAGACGGTGTCCACGGATTACGACACTTCGGACAAGCTCTTTTTCGAACCCCTGACCCGGGAGGACGTGCTCAACATCGTGGCCACGGAAAAGCCCCTGGGGCTGATTCTGCAGTTCGGGGGCCAGACCCCCCTGAACCTGGCCGTCCCCCTGGGGAAGGCCGGGGTGCGCATCATGGGGACCGGGCCCGAAGCCATCGACCGGGCCGAAGACCGGAAACTCTTCAAGGAAATGCTGGTCAAGCTGGGGCTGCGCCAACCCCCCAACGACACTGCCCGGACGGTGGGTGAGGCCCTGGAGATCGCCCACCGCATCACTTACCCGGTGCTGGTCAGGCCTTCTTACGTCCTGGGGGGCCGGGCCATGCAGATCGTCGCCGATGATGCGGCCCTCACCAATTTCATGAACTGGGCCCTGGAGGCCTCCCCCGAGCACCCCATCCTCATCGACAAGTTCCTGGAAGACGCCATCGAAGTGGACGTGGACGCCATCAGCGACGGGCGCGCCACGGTCATCGGCGGCATCATGGAGCACATCGAGGAGGCGGGCATCCATTCCGGGGATTCGGCCTGCGTGCTGCCCCCCTATTCCCTGTCCCGGTCCATCCAGGAAGAGATCAGGAGCCAGACCCGGGCCCTGGCCGCGGAGCTGGGGGTGGTGGGGCTCCTCAATATCCAGTTTGCCGTGAAGGGGGGCGAGATTTACGTCCTGGAGGTCAATCCCCGAGCCTCCCGCACCGTGCCCTTCGTGAGCAAGGCCACCGGGGTGTCCCTGGCGAAGCTCGCCACCAAGGTGATGTTGGGACATACCCTGGAGGAGCTGGGGTTGACCGAGGAAATCGTCCCCCCTTATTTTGCGGTGAAAGAGTCGGTCTTTCCCTTCCGGCGCTTTGCCGGGGTGGACCCCATGCTGGGCCCGGAGATGCGTTCCACCGGGGAGGTCATGGGCCTGGACGCGGACTTCGGCCTGGCCTTTGCCAAGGCGGAGCTGGCCGCGGGCCAACTGCTGCCCCTGGAAGGAGGCGTCCTGTTCAGCGTCAAGGACGAGGACAAGGCCCAGATCGCGGCCCTGGCCGGGGAATACGCCCAGGAGGGGTTTGAAATCCTGGCCACCCGGGGCACCGCCGCCTACATCAGAAGTCAGGGGCTGGCGGTCTCCCAGGTCCTCAAGATACGGGAAGGTCGGCCCCATATCAGCGACCGCATCAAGAGCCGGGAAATCGCCCTGGTGATCAATACCCCGAAGGGGTCCGACACGCCCGGGGATTCTTCTTCCATCCGCCGGGTAGCCCTGGAGTATAATATTCCCTACACCACCACCCTGGCCGCGGCGAGGGCGACGCTAAAGGCCATCCGGGCCATGAAGCGGGGCCTCCTGGAAGTGAAGAGCTTGCAGGAGTATCATGAGATGGTGAAAGAGGCCGCGCCGGGCCTGAAGAGAGCATCTGGCAATAAATGAGTAGCAGCTTTATGTAGCCGCAGGCTTTAGCCTGCGCCAATTGGTAGCCATGTAGGGTGGGCATTGCCCACCAATATGAAAATGGCGGGCGATGCCCGCCCTACATTAATTGGTGGCGCCGCCCTTAGTGGCACGGACTCTGGCCGGTGAAAAGGCAGGCACCCTCGGGCCTCCTGGGTCCACAGGCCGGAGGCCTGTGCCACTTATAAGAAGAAAAAACCTGCATAGGTGTTAACCTAGGCTACCGGGGAGGAAGCGCAGGCTGAAGCCTGCGACTACAAAATTCTTAAATTGTCGATAACCTATAATTGCAGCCATGTGGGGTGGGCATTGCCCACTAATATGGAAATGGCGGGCGGTGCCCGCCCTACATTAATTGATGCTGTCTGAAGCCTGCGGCTATAAAATCCTATAAATTGTTGAAAAGCTAAAATTGCCGATAACCTGGGTCAATGAAAACTGATACAATGAAATTCTAGGATTGAACTTGCCTGATTTGTTGATGCGCCCATGCTGAAAACAGAAAACAGAAAACGGAAAACAGAAAACCGGGCCGACCGCCCCCGGGAGCACTGCGGGGTGTTCGGCATTTATGGGCACCCGGACGCGGCCCGGCTCACCTACTTCGGCCTCTATGCCCTGCAGCACCGGGGCCAGGAGTCCTGCGGCATCGTCACCGGGGACGGCGCCCGGGTGCGCCAGCAACGGGGCCTGGGCCTGGTGCCGGAGTTCTTCAAGCAGGACGTGTTGGAGCAGTTGCCGGGGCATCTGGCCATCGGCCACGTGCGTTACTCCACCACCGGCTCCACCGTGCTCATCAACGCCCAGCCCTTCGTGGTGCAGCACGGCGGCCAGATGCTGGCCATCGCCCACAACGGCACCCTCACCAACGCCTATGCCATCCGGAACCGCCTGGAAGAAGCCGGCTCCATCTTCCAGTCCACCATGGACACCGAGATTATCGTGCACCTGGTGGCCCGGCACCGGAGCCCCGACCTCGTGGAGTCCCTGACCGCGGCCCTCAGCGAAATCGAGGGCTCCTACTCCCTGGTGCTGTCCACCGCCGACCGGGTCATCGCCGCCCGGGACCCCCAGGGCTTCCGGCCCTTGTGCCTGGGGAGCCTCAACGGCGCCTGGGTGGTGGCTTCGGAGACCTGCGCCCTGGACCTGGTCCAGGCCGATTACTGGCGGGAGGTGGAGCCGGGGGAGATCATCGTCATGGACGGGGCCGGCTTTCACTCCCACAAGCCCTTCCCCCCGCAAAAACCCCGGCGCTGCATCTTCGAGTTCATCTATTTCGCCCGGCCCGACAGCCAGATCTTCGGGAAAAGCGTCTATCTGGTGCGCAAACGCCTGGGCGAGGCCCTGGTCCGGGAACACCCGGTGCAGGCCGACCTGGTGATGCCCTTCCCCGATTCCGGCACCTATGCGGCCCTGGGCTACGCCGAGGCGAGCCGCATCCCCTTCGAAATGGGGGTGATCCGCAACCATTACGTGGGCCGCACCTTTATCCAGCCCTCCCAGACCATGCGGGATTTCTCCGTGAAGGTGAAGCTCAACCCGGTGCGGGAAATCCTGAAAGGCAAACGCGTCCTGGTCATTGAAGACTCCATCATCCGGGGCACCACCACGCGCTCCCGGATCAAGTCCCTCAGGGAGGCCGGGGCCGTGGCGGTGAGCCTGCTGGTGAGCTGCCCGCCGACGCGCTTTCCGTGCTTTTACGGCATCGATTTTTCGAGCAAAGGGGAGCTCATCGCCGCCCAGCAGCAGGTGGAGCAGATTCGGGACTTCCTGGGCCTGGACTACCTGGGCTACTTGAGCATGGAAGGCATGGTGGCGGCCACCGAGATGGACCCAGAGACCTTCTGCCTGGCCTGTTTCAACGGCGCCTACTGCACCCAGGTGGGGGAATTCTCCAAGACCTGCTTTGAAACCGGCGACGAAGAAGCCGCGCTGGAGTTCCCGGCCGTTTGCAAGTGATTTTTGCGGGGAGGGCCGGGGGCGCAGGCGGGGATGCCTGGGCTACCGGTCCCCCGCCCTCCCCGGAAACTACCCTCAGGCTGTTAAAATACTCCCAAACTCTTCCAATTGTCATTCTGCGCGAAGCGAAGAATCTAGTCATATCAATGAGTTCTAGAATCATTCACTTCGTTCAGAATGATAAAAAACCATTTTCAACAGCCTATTAGTAGCGTCCGGCAAGGATTTTGCGCCGCCGGTTTGACTAGGGCAGATAAAATGTAGCCGCGGGCTTTAGTCTGCGCCAGCACAGGCTGGAAAGCCTGTGCCACTAAAGTCTCCCTTATGCATAAGGTTTTTCTGGTTCCCAAGCTCCTGCTTGGGAACCCCCTTGCTGGCAAAGCTCCTGCTTTGCCATATCGTTGCCTAAGTCAAATTCCAACTTCCGGACCTGGTTATCTAAATGACCCAAGCCCGCCACCTGATCGGCGTGATTTCGGATACCCATGGGTTGCTCCGGCCGGAGGCGGTGCAAGCCCTGGCGGGCTCGGAACTCATCATCCACGCCGGGGACGTGGGCAGCCCCGGGATCCTGGAAGCGCTGCAGGCCGTCGCCCCGGTCCAGGCCGTGCGGGGCAACACCGATCGGGGGGCCTGGGCCAGGAAACTGCCGGATAGGGAAGTGGTGCAGGTGGGAGGAGTCTTGCTTTACGTGCTCCACAACCTTTACGAGCTGGACCTGGACCCGGTGGCGGCGGGCTTTAAGGCGGTGATCTACGGCCACTCCCACCGCCCCGACATCGACCGGCGCCAGGGGGTGCTGTTTCTCAACCCCGGCAGCGCCGGCCCCCGGCGCTTTACCCTGCCGGTCACCGTGGCCCGCCTGCACCTTCAGGGAACCTCGCTCCAGGCTGAGGTCGTCCATCTAAAAATGTGAGAGGATTTGCTATTGGGGCGGGGACCTTCTGGTGCGCCGCCTCCGCCGTCCATGCTTCCATCCCCAGCCACATTCCCAGGCCAAGTCAGAAAACCTGACAACCCAGCTTATACCGAGTTGCATTCGAATTATTGTTTTTGTAGCCGCAGGCTTTAGCCTGCCCTGCACAGGCGAGACGCCTGTGCCACCAAAAAGTTGGGAGAAAAATATTCGATTGGCCGCAACTCGGGATTAATTAAACTTAGGGGCGGGTTTCCTCGGCCGAATAAGGGCGGGGAGACCCCGCCCCTACGGTTCGGCGCCATCGCCGCTTATCGAGGGCTGCTTGCGCTATCTACTAAAATACCAAGATGCGCTCATAGATGTAAAGTAAGCCTTGGCCCTGTAAGGGCGCACCCGCGTGTGCGCCCGGATTCAGGGCGGACACATGGAAACCGTCTCAAAACGGTTCTTTTGTCATCCTGAACGAAGTGAAGGATCTAAAACTCGTTGAAATGATTAGATTCTTCGCTTCGCTCAGAATGACAATGCCTCGCAAGACCGGGTTCTGAGACAGTTTCCATGGGTCCGCCCCTACAGGGAAATACCCCTTTGAGCGCATCTTGGTTTAACCTAACAGAGCAGGAGCCTGGGGACCCGGAAAAAGGAGATATCAATGGTATTCAGCCCCCGGGAGGCGACTGGCTAGGAGGGAGGTTCGGTCTCCGGGCCGGAGCCTTTCCGGGCCCGGCCCCGGAAGGGGAGCCAGCCTGCCAGCTTGGGGCTGCCGGAGGGCCGGTTCCGGTATTCGAGCAGCGCAAAGAGATAGACGTTGGCGGTGAACAGCAGCGTCAGGCCCACCAGATACCCCCTGGTTTCCCAGCCCAAGGCCCGAAGCAGAAATTTCGCCGCCAAAAAACAGATAAACAGCCTGAGAAAGAAGCCGAAGAAAATTCTCATACCATCATTTCTAACCATTGGCGCCGCAGATGGCAAGGTTGGAGTGATTTGACGGAAAAGCTGAGGAGTAAAAAGATCTCAGGAATATGGAGATGCCAATCCTCCAGGGTGGCAGCGCCCGGCCCGTGTTCCGCCGGGTAACCAGGACCAAGGGACCGGAGGCAAGAAATCCGGCCCCTTGGAGTTTTAAGCCAATGGCGCCTACGCAGGACAATTTCAGGACACGAGGTCCCAGTTCTCCTTAAACGTCTCGTCCTGCAGGGTGTATAGAAATCCCATGGTTTTCCCCATCCCCGGCTCCATATTTCTCTGGACGCGCCAGAAAGAAAGATAAATGGCGTAAGTCCAGCGAGGTTCCCTGGTCACGGGGTCATCTTCCAGGGGTTGCCACACCTCCCTTTTTTCCATGACCCGCCAGATGGTGTGGTATTTTTTACTGCGAATTAACTGCCCCACGTTGGGTAGCCCTTTGGCCCGAATAATCTCTTCGTACTCTTTCATGGCGACCTCCTCGCGGGAAGGACCTATCGATCCGCCAGGTCAATCTGTTTTAGCCTTGCGCCAGGGCTTCGGCCGCGTAAGCGTCGGTAATCAGCACGTTGAAGTACCGGCCCTTGAGGCAGGCCCGGATGGCCTCGGTCTTTTCCAGGCCTCCGGCCACCGCCACCACATAGCGATCCGCCCTGGCGGCCCGCTCCCTGAGGTCCAGAGCCCCCACGCCGACCACCCTGCGGGTCAGGGCGGCCAGTTGCGCATCCTGGGCATCCACCAGGGGCTCACCCTGGGCGTTGATGGGGGTATGGTTGATCTCCGCCACCACTCCCTTGGCTGCCAGATCCGCGGCCGTCAACTTCATCTCCTGGGAGGCCAGGGCCATGAATCCGGGCATGTCGCCCTTCAGGTACCCCACCCCCAGGACCATGATGTCCACGTTCCAGATGTCCCGGTAAATCTTCAGGAGCTCCGGGTTGGCGGCCATCTGTTTCTCATATTCCTCCCGGGAGCTCACCGGGATGGTGGGCAGGTTGAAGGCGGTGGCGTCGGGATACTTGGTGCTCATCATGCCCACCAGGGCATTGGCCGTCAGGCCGGGCATCGTCAGGATGGGCGTCAGGGTTAAGGGGTATAAATGGATGCCGGTGAGGCGCTCCGGCTCCAGATAGTTGATCATCCGGTGCAGGGTCCGGCCCCCGGAGATACCGATTTTGGCTCCCTTGGGAGTAATTTCCTCCAGATAATAGGCGGCCTCCCGGGCGATGGTCTTGAGAACGGCGTCAAAGTCCTTGACCCCCGGATCCACCACCCGCACTTCCCGGAGATGCGGAAAGAGGCTCCGCAACCGGTCTTCCAGATCGCCCCGGCGGGGAATGGCCGATTTTTCAAAGATAAAGGCCATGACCTGGGGCAGCGTGGTGTATTCCATTTCATGGAGACCCAGCCGGTGAGGCTCGAAGGGCCCGTGACGCCGCATGTAATTGGCAATCTGGTTGGCCTCCCGGCGGGATTCGTCGAAGGACACATCCGCGAACATATCCCGGGGCCCGATGAGTTTCCCATGGCTGACCTGGTAGCCGGCGGCGATGATCCGGGGCGGCCCGTCAAAGCGGGTGGGCGTGGCATCCTCAAAGGCCACCGGCATCAGCGGCCCGTTATGCGACCCCCGCATCCAGCCCTCCACCAGATGGGGGAAGGCAAAGGGCTCCAGCACCTCGCCGATGGCCGGGAAGCCGGATTGGGAGCGGACGATCATCACCGGATCATCTTTGCCCACGTAGCGGCCGGCCAGGATCCCCAGCCTCTGGGTGGAGGCCACCGCGGCAATCTCGCCGTCCTTTTTACGATAGATGGCCTGCATGACGTAGCGCCCGGTGGCCCCGATCAAAACCAGGAGGTCATAGATATCCTCCGGGCAGGAGAGGATCCAGACCTTGTTTTCCACCACATCCATGACCCGGAAGCGGAAGCCCCGGTGCATGGAAGGGTCGATGACCAGCCCGGCGGTATTGAAAGGGTCGGCAAAGATGCGAAACAGGGGGAGGTTGAAAGCCCCGGGGGAGGTCTTGTCGGCCATGAAGATGACGATGGGATCACTGGGGCGTTCCACGAAGCTAATCTCGGCCACCCCTGGCCCCATGCCTTTGACGTTGCCGGAGAAGGTGTCGCTCAGCAGGTCTTGCCCGGCGCCATAAAGCTTCAGGCGCTTGGCCAGTTGGGTGAGCTCCAGAAAGGTATTCCAGGCAAACTGGTGGACCTCCGGGTCCTCCTCGCCCCGGCGGTGGGTCATGATCAACTCCACATCGTCGCCTACGTGGAGCACCTGGCCATCCACCAGGAAGCCCTGGTCCACTGCTTGTTGTACGATCTGGCCGGCCAGGGCCAGCATCTCGGGGTGGGAGGCGCTGTGCCCCACATAGCCCCCGACATCGGCTTTGATAACTGAAACGGTGATCCTCTCCTCAGCCTTCATCAGCACCTCCTTTTTGCCCCACATCCCTGTAAATCTTCAGGCAAACGGCGGTTGTTAACGGCAATGAGGAGCCGGGCGTTCCCCCGGGTCAGTCGCCCGGCGACAGCAACGGTAAAAAAGCCGCGACGTGCTTATCGTGATAATATTCCTCCAGGTGCGGGGGCGGTTGGGTCAACCCTCCCGCCGGCCTTAATACCGCAAATAAGAGCCTGCAAGGCCATGGCAGTGGCCCGCGCGGCGGTCAATAAACCTCGATCTCAATGATCATGGCCACGCCCTGGCCTGGCACTTCCGGGTCGCAGCCGTTGAAGAGCCTGATGGCCACCCGGGAGCCGTCTTTCCGGAAATACTCCTTGACGTAGGGGGTGGCTATCGGGAACTTTTCCAATTCCTGGATGCAGTGCTCATCCAGGGGGAGATATTCGGGTGGGGTGAGGGCCCGCCAGTTGATTTTGCCGGCGTCCATTTCGGTGCGGCTGTAACCGATGAGGTCGAGAAAGGCGTCGTTGGCGCTCAAGACGTTGCCGTCAAAACTCCAGATAATAATGGGCACCACGTTGAAGTCCATCAGGTGTTTGAGAAAGACGCGGTCATGTTTAGCATTCATTTTCAGGCTCCTTACGCGACTTTTTTATACTAAGATACGCTCAAAGGGGCATTTCCTTGTAGGGGCGGACCCATGGAACCTGTCTCAAAACCTGGCATAAGGAGGCCATGTCATTCTGAGCGAAGCGAAGAATCTAGTCATATCAAGGAGTTCTAGATCCTTCACTTCGTTCAGGATGACAAAAAAACCGTTTTGAGACAGGTTCCATGCGGCCCCCCTAAATCCCGGGCGCACACGCGGGTGCGCCCTTACAGGGCATAGGCTTTCCTTAATTTTGATAAGCGTATCTTGTTATTAGTCGCCGGCAGGCCGGGCCGGGAGGTTATCCGCTGGCTGTGGGCAATGGGAGAAAGCTTAGGGAGGGTGAATAACCTGCCGCGCCCGAGCCAGGTCCGATGCGCCAGAAATCTAAGAACAAGATAAGAATAGAAGCGGGAAAGTAAATCCGCTAAATAAACTTCCAGGTCCTGGGAAGAGTATTTTCCCAAAAATCAGGAATTTGTCGGGGCAAAATCAGATATCCCCCGATTGTGAGCCCTCGCTAAATACAGGAAAGTGGGGGCCAGGATATTTGATATCCGCTCCCCCAAGAGTCGCCCCCGGGTCGGGGTTCTTCCCAGCCCCGGGGGCGAGGTTTTTTGGCCCCGCCTCACAGGCGCTCGGACACGGTTTTCATCTCCATAAACAGGCGCAGGTAGTCGGGACCACCCGCCTTGGCGTTGGTCCCGGACATGAGGAAACCGCCGAAAGGCTGCACCCCTACCCTGGCTCCCGTAATCTTCCGGTTGATATAGAGGTTGCCCACGTAAAGCTCCCGTTTGGCCTGCTCGATGCGTTCCCGGCTCCGGCTGAACAGGCCCCCGGTGAGCCCGTACACGGTGCCGTTGAAGATGCGCACCGCCTCGGCCCAATCCCGGGCCCGGAGCACCGCCAGCACGGGCCCAAAAATTTCCTGCTGGGCTAGCCTGGCCTCCGAGGGCACATCCACGAAGATGGTGGGCTCAAGGTAATAGCCGCCGTCCAGATCCAGGGCCTGGCCGCCCAGGACCAGTCTGGCCTGGCTGCGTCCCGCCTCGATCTCCGCCAGGATGGTGCGGTATTGCGTTTCGGAAATCACTGCCGCCACCTGGCAGTTCTCCTCGGCCGGCCCCACCTGGAGCTGCCCCGCCGCGGCCACCAGCCGGTCAACCAAGGCGTTATAGACCTCCCCCACGACAATCAGCCGGGAAGCCGCCGAGCATTTCTGGCCCTGGTAGCCAAAGGCGCTGGGGATGATGTCGGCCACCGCCGCGTCCAGGTCTGCGGTCTCGTCCACCAGGATGGCATCTTTGCCGCCCATCTCCAGGCAGGCCCGCTTCAGCCACTTCTGCTCCGGATGAACCAGGGCCGAGCGCTCGGCAATCCGGACCCCCACCTCCCTGGACCCGGTGAAGTTGATAAACCGGGTGCGGATATGGTCCACCAGGTAGTCCCCCACTTCCCCGCCGATACCCGGCAGGAAGTTGATGACCCCGTCGGGGATGCCGGCCCGGGCCACCAGGTCCATGAACATCGCGGCAATCACCGGGGTTTGGGAAGAGGGTTTGACGATCACGGTGTTGCCGGCGGCCGCCGGGCCGGTCGTCATCCCCACCAGGATGGCCAGGGGAAAATTCCAGGGTGGGATGACCACGCCGGCGCCCAGCGGTTGCAGCCACGACTCGTTGATCTCCCCGGGACAGCAGGGCTGGGTGGGCAGGGGCCGGGACAGCTCAACGGCCTGCCGGGCATAGTACTCGCAAAAGTCGATGGCCTCGGCGACGTCGGCGTCGGCCTCCAGCCAGTTTTTGGAGGCCTCCAGGGTCTCCCAGGCGGCCAGCGCCAAGCGGTGGCGCCTTATTTCCGCGGCAAGCTTGAGGATGCCGGCGGCCCGATCTTCGGCCCGGCGGGCGGCCCAGCCCGGGAAGGCCCGCCAGGCCGCTTCCAGGGCCCGGGCCGCGTGAGCCGGTCCGGCTGTCGCCACCGTGCCCACAATCTCCGCCGGCCTGGCCGGATTGAGGCTGGCGAGGCGCAGGTTGGTATCCACTGCGGCCCCGGAGATGATCAGGGGATAATGACCGCCGAAGCGGCTTCGCACCTCAGCCAGCGCTTCCCGGTACGCCGCGGCCTGGTCGGGATCGGTAAAATCACTGAGTGGCTCGTTGCGGAAGGGTTCCAACATGATGCCGCCCTCCGGTGTCGGGCTAGAAAGTTCAAGGTTGAGACCTCTGCCAAAATTTAAATGTGGGACACCCGCCCTCGGGTGTCATACGCTATATAGGCGCAGGCGAGGGCGCCTACGCTACATTTTGATTACATAAGTGAATGTTTAGATTTTCGCAGAGGTCTTAAGTTCAAGGTTCAAGGTTCAAAGTTCAAGGTTCGAAGTGAAACCGACGGCTGCCGGGTACCTGCTATCTTTGGTGGCACAGGCGTCTCGCCTGTGCATCTAGAGGCGAAGTGCGGACCGCCCCTAAGGACGGGCGGGACGCCCGCCCTACCCTTCAAATCACGAATTCCTCGGGAGCCGGGTTCCTGGCGGCAAGCCCGAGCCGGGCGACCTGAAAATCTTTCCCGTCCCCCAGTTCCACCCGGTCCCGGCCATCATAGAGCCCGGCCACGATCCTGCCCAGAGAGTCGCCTTTCATGATGCCGCTGCCGCTGGTCCCTCCCACAACGATGGCGCCGGCGACGCGGTCTGCGAAGGGCAGGTTATGCGGGGGATGGTAATCATAATGTCCGGCCCAGGCGTAAGCGGGTTTCAGGCCCTGAAACGCCGGGAAATACCGCTCCAACTGCGGCCGTATCCGGTTCTCGAAGAAATCCATCTCCGCCACCGGGTTGTCTTCGAGACCCGGGGCCCGGTCTTCGTCGGCATAACCCACGATGAAGGAGGTGGGTGCCGGTCTGAGGTAAGCCTGGCCCGGCAGGATGGTGAAAGGGAGAAGCCCCTGGGGGTTGAAAGCCCCGGTATCATGTAGCTGGCGAAGAGCGCCCGCTTTGGTGCTGATGGCGAAGAGCTGTCTCTTCTTGGGCACCACCGGGACGGTGAGGCCGGCCAGGGCCATGGTGGCTCCCATCCAGGCGCCCGTAGCCACGATAACGGTTCCGGCCAAAATTTCCCTGGGGCCGGCCAACACCGACCTGATCCACCCCCGGCCGTCCAGAGTAAAGCCGGTAACTTCGGCCCCGTAAGCGAAGCTTCCCCCCAGCTTCAGGATTTCTTTCTCATAAAAGCCGGCCAGCCGGTTCGGGTTCAGGATGCCGCAATTCGCCCCCAGGATGCCCTGGGAGATATCCCCGGCCTCGAGACCGGGAAGGCGCCTGGTAAGGGTTTCCCGGTCCAGGGTTTGGAAAACTACCCCTGCCTTGGCCATGATTTGCAGAAACGGGCCGTACCTGGCGTGCTGCTGGGCGGTCAGGAGCCAAAGGTAGCCGACTCTCAGGAGGTCCAGCGGCACGGAGTTTTTCTGGAGTGCTTCGTAAAAGTGGATGCTGGCCCGGCTGAGATGGCGGTTGACGGGGGAGCTGAACATGTCCCGGTAGGCCGCGGCGCTCCTGGCCGTGTTACCCCGTCCGGGCCCGGCGAGCCTGTCGATGATCAGGAGCCTGACACCGCCCCGGCCGCCTTCAAGAATATGGTAGGCGCTGGCCAGGCCCAGGATGCCGGCGCCCACCACCACTGCGTCATATTTTCGGGCCATGTTTCAAGCCTTGCCTCGACACTGGTGAGGGAGAGCCAAAGTCATCTTATCTGCCAAAAAAGGTAAGACCGCAAGGCAGCCTGCGCCACAGTTCCGGGAAAATTGCTGGGCGGCGGCAGTTTAACGGGGCGATGGTGGCGGCGACTCGCCCCGGCCGCTTGTCAAAGTAGGGTCTGGACGCGGAAAAATCTAACCACCAGGCTCACTTAGGCGGAGCAGGGTATTGGCTAGCCACCCTTGTCGACTTCCAAATGAAAAATGTGCAAAAAGCGATGGAGGAGGGGAGCTGCGAGAATACCTATGGAAATAACGACTATAAGGCCGCAATAGAGGGCATAGATACCGGCGAATAGCTTTCCGGCATCCGTGTGCAATTCGCTGACCGGTCCCATACCTCCCAAGATCATGGCCGCATTCACAAAAGCGTCAATCCACGACATCCCCTCAAAATTCCGGTAACCCAAGATACCCAGTAACAATGAGATCAAGGCCAGGCCGATTGAGACCGCACCGTACTTGAAAATTCGCCAAAAGAATAAGGAGCGTGGCAGCAGCGATTCTTGGCGATGTTCAAACATTGCCGTTCCTCCAGCCCAGCGCGTTGATGGGTATGAATTGGCAATTTTTGTCGGTAGTCCCGCTGCCGGATGCCTGAAGGGATCTCAAGGATCTGGCGCCACAAAATGACTCCCGGGAGGTAGCGGAACATTTTTGGTGGCCCAGGCTTTCCAGCCTGTGCGGCGCAGGCTAAAGCCTGCGGCTACATTACCTCTCTGGAGGCAGAGTCCGGCTTTGCCACCTTGTTGACTAAGTAATTGATTTAAAAGCAATATCCAAGGTGCCCAAGCGAAGCTTGGGCCACATTTGCGTTCCCAAGCGGGAGCTTGGGAACGAGTTCTTGCAATTACCCGGCCGGACACTATTGCCTAAATCCCCCTTTTTCAAAGGCGGACTAAGGCTGCCATGATAATTTTCAGCAGTTGAACATGAGCCTGCGGCTCACCCCTAAACCGTCAAAAGTTCCGTCGGGCGGGCGTCCTCGCCCGCACATCAGCTGGATTTAATGGTGCGTAAGACGCCCCCTACGCTTCTGCCAGGATGATTCTCAGCAGTATCTTCCGAAATAATATTAATAACCCAACACCAGCACCGGCTTGCCCCGGGTCACCGGCGCCAGGCAAAGTATCTGGCCAACAGGCGCTTAACCCCGGGCGTCAGGCGGGTGCGGCGGTAAAGATCCCCCGTGGCCCGGATGGCCTCGGCCTGGGTGGGATAGGGATGGATGACGGAGGCGAGCCTGCCGAGCCCCACTCCCCCCGCCATGGCCGTGGACACCTCACCGATCATTTCCCCGGCATGCCGGGCGACGATGGTGGCTCCCAGAATCTTATCGGTCCCGGCTTTGACCTGGATTTTGATGAAACCCTCTTCCTCCCCGTCCACAATAGCCCGGTCCACCTCTGCCAAAGGTTTGATGAAAGTCCGCACGGCGATTCCCTGCTTTTGGGCTTCGGCTTCGTTCAGGCCAACATGGGCTACTTCCGGATCGGTATAAGTGCACCAGGGAATGGTGAGGGCGCTAAACTTTTGGCGGCCCCAAAAAAGGGCATTCTGAATAACGATCCGGGCGGACGCATCCGCCAGGTGGGTAAACTGGTAAGGCAGACAGACATCGCCCGCGGCGTAGATATGGGATTGGCTGGTTTGCAGCCTGTCGTTCACCAGCACGCCCCGGCCGCGGCCCGCCTCAAATTTGACCCCGGCAGCTTCCAGATCGAGGTTCTCCACATTGGGAGCCCGGCCGGCGCCCACCAGGATCTCATCCACCTCCAACTCCCCGGGGGCGCCGCGGCTCTCGAACCGGATTAGTTTTCCCGTGCCGGTCCTGGCCACCTGCAAAGGTTTGGCATCGAGAAGGAGATTGATCCCCTCCCGCCCGAAGATCTTCTGAACAAGTTCAGAGGCATCGGCATCTTCACGATTCATGATCAACGGATGTCTGTGCAGCAGGCTCACCCGGCACCCGAGGCGCTGAAAGGCCTGGGCAAATTCGCAGCCGATGGGTCCGGCGCCGATGATCAAAAGGCGCTCCGGCCGTTCGGTCAGAGAAAAGACCGTCTCATTGGTGAGAAAGCCGGCGTCCGCCAGCCCCGGTATCGACGGAACCACCGGTCTGCCGCCGGTGGCGATCACGGCTTTGCGGAAACGTAACGTCTGACCTGCTACGTCGAGGGTTTTTGGCCCCGTAAACCGGGCTTCCCCCAAAAAGACATCCACTCCGAGTTCATCGCGAAAGCGTTTGGCCGAATCGTGACGGCTGATCTGCGCCCTGAGACGCCGGAGGCGAGCCATCACCCCGGGGAAATCCACCTGGGTGCCTTCCGGCACTTTCACTCCGAACCGGCCGGCGGTGTGCACGTCGGCCAAAGCCCGGGAGGAACGAATCATGGCTTTCGAGGGCACGCAGCCAAAGTTCAGGCAGTCCCCTCCCAGCAGGCCCCGTTCCACCAGGGCCACTTTGGCCCCCAGGCCGGCTGCCCCGGCGGCGCTCACCAAACCCGCGGTGCCCGCGCCAATAACTACCAGGTTGTACCGGGGAGCAGGTTCGGGGTTTTCCCAATCGGGCGGGTGGACACTGGCCAGCAGAGCTTCATTGTATTTATCCGCAGGCTTTATCTCAGGCATGGGGCTCATAAGATGGACTCTCCTGAACTGAGATCAGGGGGCAGCTTCTAGGATGGGAATTGCGCTGGAATCTAAAAAAGGGGTTACGCATTTCGTAACCCCCGGCATTTTCGCTGGCGTCCCCAACCGGATTTGAACCGGTGTCGCCGGCGTGAAAGGCCGGTGTCCTGGACCAGGCTAGACGATGGGGACGGTTTGGGTGATGGTGGGCCGTGTTGGACTCGAACCAACGACTCTCTGCTTAAAAGGCAGATACTCTACCGACTGAGTTAACGGCCCGAACCCGAACGATTATTATTAACCCTTGAGGGCGAAGTTGTCAAGGAAATCGGCGCTGATAAAGGCGCTAAGCCGGAAACTCCCTTTTGTAGGCCAAGCGGCAGCCAGGCCTCCAGGGGCGTTCCCAAGCAGTTGCACCGGAGTTTCCGGCGCACCCGGGAAGCAAGAACGTTTTGGTGGGCACGGCAAGCCGTCCTACGAATGACGTGATTTCCGGTAGGGGAGAGTGGAAACCGTCTCAGAACCAGGCCTTGCGAGGCACTGTTATTCTGAGCGAAGCGAAGAATCTAATCATATCAACGCGTTTTAGATCCTTCACTTCGTTCAGGATGACAAGAGAACCGTTTTGAGACATTTTCAGTGCTGTGCCCTTCCGTAAGAAGGCACAAAATTTTTCCGGGCAGTTGAACATGAGCCTGCGGCTCAATGAAAAGTGCGGTAGGGCGGGCGTCCTCGCCCGCCACCAGCCAGATTTAATGGTGCGTAAGACGCACCCTACGCTTCAGCTTTTCAGAGCATTCCTCATAGGCCTACGGCCCAGCCGTAAATTATGAAAAGCTGGTAAGGCGGGCGTCCCGCCGCCGTGCAGGGGCGGTCCGCACATCGCCCCTAATCACAGGCGAGACGCCTGTGCCACCAATTTCTAAAAACTTTTCGGAACAGAGCTTGGGGACGAGATGAGACCTGGCTCGTGGCAGGCGCAGAATCCTGCTCTAGCGAATTTTATCTGATATTAAGGTGGACCAACGGCCCAGGACCGGTCGTCTTAGAAAACCCTGATCCCAAGGCGCCGTTTCCAGGTTCGTGGATGGAAAAATGCCTGGCGGGCAGTGCCCATCCGACATTTTCTTATTATCCTCAGCCTTTAGCCGAAAGCTGACTGCTGAAAGCTGACAACTGACAACTGAAAGCTGAAAGCTGACTGCTGATCGCTGACACTATTCTCACCCCTCCTGCCCCATCCTTTCCAGTTCCGGCAAGGTTTCCCGCAGAATGATCTCGTGGGCGGTTTCCGGCCGCAGCAACGAAGTATCCACATGGCGGATGTGCGGTCCCGTCAGGCCGGAGTAGATGGCCGCCACCCACTCCAGGTAATGGGGGGATTCGCTCAGCTGCCGGCCTTTCCGGCCTTTGCCGGCCAGTCGCTTCATGGCCAGGGGAACGGGCAGGGTGAGGATGAAAACCAGGTCGGGCCGAGGGGCGAAGGACTCATTTTGGGCCAGGATTTCCGCCGGATCAAGGCCCAGGGCCCCCTGGTAGGCCACCGTGGAATAGTAATAGCGGTCGCAAATGACAATTTTTCCTTCGGCCAGGGCGGGTTCGATGAGGGTCTCCACGTGCTCCCGGCGATCCATGATGAAGAGATGCAATTCTTCGGTGGGGCTGAGGCTCCGGCTGGGGCCGGTGAGATACTGACGCAGTTTCTGGCCTATCAGTCCGGTGGTGGGCTCCTGGGTCACCAGGACCTCACGGCCAAGTTTCTCCAGGGCTGCGGCCAAAAGCCCCGCCTGGGTGGTTTTCCCGGACCCGTCCACCCCCTCCAGAGCTATGAGGACCCCCCGGGCCAATTACCAGACCTCGGGAAAGGCCACGTTGTCGTAAAGATATTCCACTTTCTCCTTGTGGGCCAGTTCCACCTGGGCCATTTTCTCCAGGAAGGCCCTGGCCTCCCCCGGCGGCTGCAGGTTGGCCAGGCGCTGGTAAAAATGGTAGGACCCCTCTTCCCGCTTCATGGCGATGACCAGGGCCTCCTTGGGGGACATCTCGGCATTGATGGCCGGCACTTCCAGGATATCCGACAGGTGCGCGTCCTGGGCCTTGCCGCTGAGGGGGCAGCCCCCCGGGGTCAGGCAGCTCTGCAGAAAGGCCTTGTGCTCCAGTTCATCTTTGGCCAGAAACATGAAAGTGTCTTTGGTTTCCGGGTGGCTCACCAGGGTGGCCAGACGCAGGTAAAAGTCGTGGGACAATTCCTCCTGGGCGATGGCATGTTCGATGAGGGCTTGCAGTTCGACGTCCATGGGATTTCCTCGCATTTTCAGCAATCAGCCGCCAGCAGTCAGCAGCCAGGAAAAATCAAACTCTCCTGCCCCTCCGGCAAAAGGGGGGAATTAATCTGGCGCTGCGGTTATCGAGCTTAGATTATTCGCCTCAGAATGACAATTGAACCTGAAATCAAGGAGGCTTTACTTGCCACCGATCCTAAGAAAAATGACCCCGGCTAACGGCCGGAATCTTCTGCCCGCACTGGCCTTATTTTTCCGGCTTAACCGCGATGACCTTGGGTTTGGCCACTTCTTTTTTCGGACAGGTTACGGTCAGGACCCCGGATTTGTATATCGCCTCGATCTTATCTGCGTCCACCGCCGCGGGCAGCCTCAGGGCCCGGCTGAAAGAGCCGTAGCTCCGTTCCACCAGGTGCAGGTTTTTCCCCTTCTCTTCCCGTTCCGACTTCTTCTCACCCTTGATGGTGAGGAGATCGCCGGTCAGGGAGATGTCGATATCATTGGGTTCGATGCCGGGAACTTCCGCCTTGACCGTCACTTTATCGGCCGTCTCCTCGATATCCACCGGCGGCGCAAACTCTTCCAGCAAGGGTCTGAAGGCCCGGCGGGTGGGGCCGAAAAAATCCTCGAACAGGCGATCCATCTCCCGGCGTAACCGGGACACTTCCCGAAAGGGTTTCCATTCCGTCAGTTCGTTGGCCATAAGACACCTCCTCATCCAGTGTCAAAATCCTATCAACAGGTAATACTTAGCCCTTCGGGTGTCAACTCTGGGGGTCAAATTTTCCAAGAATTATCCTTGAATTTCTCACCGGGAGATGGTAGAAGAAAAAAAGAAAGTCGATCCCCCTATGAACCGAGACCTCGAGCCCGAACCAAGGCGCCGCCTCCTTTCCCCAGGAGGTTTTTTTTTGTCATTTTGGGGGGATCCATGGGGAGATTTAAGGCCTTGATTCCATCCAGCCCTTGCGAAACGCCGGCCCAGACCGCACCATTAAGTTAGAGAGGATCCGATATGCAACTGAGGCGGAAAGACCTGCTGGGCATCGCCGACCTGGAGGCCGAAGAGATCCGGCTCATCCTGGACACGGCCGCCTCTCTCAAGGAGATCTCCACCCGTCCCATTAAAAAGGTCCCCACCCTGCGGGGCAAGACCATGGTGACCATGTTCTACGAGCCCAGCACCCGCACCCGCATGTCCTTTGAGATCGCCGCCAAACGCCTGAGCGCCGACACCATGAACCTGACGGTGGCGGCCTCCAGCACCGTCAAGGGGGAGATCCTGTCCGACACCGCCCACAACCTGGAAGCCATGCAACCCGACTTGCTGATCATCCGCCACCCGGCCAGCGGCGCCCCCCATTACCTGGCCGGGCGCCTCAAATGCGGCGTCGTCAATGCCGGCGACGGCCTCCATGAGCACCCTACCCAGGCGCTGCTGGATCTGCTCACCGTGCGGGAAGCCAAGGGCCGCCTCGAAGGCCTGAAGGTGGCCATCATCGGCGATATCGCCCACTCAAGAGTCGCCCGCTCCAACATCTATGCCTTCAGCAAGATGGGCTCCCGGGTGACGGTGGCCGGGCCGGCCACCATGCTGCCCCTGTATCTCGACACCATGGGGGTGGAGGTGACCACCTCCCTGGTGGAAGCGGTGGAAGAGGCCGACGTCATCATGATGCTGCGGCTGCAGTTGGAGCGCCAGGACCAGATGTACTTTTCCACCCTCCGGGAATACAGCACCTATTTCGGCCTGGCTCCCATGCATCTTGGCCTGGCTAAAGACGATGTCATCATCATGCATCCCGGGCCCCTGAACCGGGGGGTGGAGATTTCCCCGGAGGTGGCCGACGGCCCCCATTCCTTCATCCTGGAACAGGTGACCAACGGCGTGGCGGTCCGCATGGCGGTCCTGTTACTCTTATCCGGAGGCGAAAGAGAGTGAGCCTGTTAATGCGCGGCGCCCTGGTGGTGGACCCGTCCCAGAACCTGGCAGACCCCCGGGACCTGCTCATCGACCGGGGCAAGATTGCCGCCCTGGAGCCGCCCGGCTCCATCCCCCCGGAGGAACACCGGGTTATCGACGTCCGGAACCTGGTGCTGACCCCCGGGCTCATCGATATGCACGTGCACCTCCGGGAACCGGGGGAAGAATACAAGGAGACCATCTTCACCGGCGCCCGGGCCGCGGTCCGGGGGGGCTTCACGGCGGTGGCGGCCATGCCCAACACCCGGCCGGTGAACGACACGGCCTCGGTCACCCGGTTCATCGTGGATCAGGCCAAACACGCGGGCCTGGCCCGGGTCCACCCGGTGGCGGCCATCTCCGTGGGTTCCCTAGGCATGATGCTGAGCGAGTACGGCGACCTCAAGGTCGCGGGCGCGGTGGCGTTGTCCGACGACGGCCGGCCCGTTATGAACGGGCTCCTCATGCGCCGGGCCATGGAATACGCCTGCACCTTTAGTCTCCCCATCATCTCTCACTGCGAGGACCTGGACCTCCGGGCCGAGGGGGTTATCCATGAAGGACTGGTCTCCCTGGAACTGGGCCTCAGGGGCATCCCGGCCGCGGCCGAGGAGGTCATGGTCTTCCGGGACGCCACCCTGGCCCGCCTCACCGGGGCCCGCCTGCACATCGCCCACGTGAGCACCGCCGGGAGCGTGGCCATCATCCGCCAGGCCAAGGCCGCGGGGGTGAAAATCACCGCGGAAACCGCGCCCCATTACTTCAGCCTGACGGATGCCGCGGTATTGGGCTATAACACCAACGCCAAGGTGAACCCGCCCCTCAGGACCCCGGCGGACGTGGAAGCCATCAAAGAAGGACTCCGGGACGGGGCCCTGGACGCCATCGCCAGCGACCACGCCCCCCACACCGTCCTGGAAAAGGACCTGGAGTTCGGCCTGGCCGCCTTCGGCCTCATCGGCCTGGAAACCTCCCTGGGACTGAGCCTGAAACTGGTGCATGACGGGGTGCTGACGCTGTCCCAGTTAGTGGCTAAAATGAGCACCGACCCGGCCCGTATCCTGGGCGTCACCGGCGGCTGCCTGTGCGTGGGACAGCCTGCGGATATCACTCTAATCGACCTGAACCGTGAATGGCAAGTGGACGTGGGCGAGTTCGCCTCCAAAAGCCGGAACTGCCCCTTCCAGGGCTGGAACCTTAAGGGCAAGACGGTGATGACCATGGTGGGGGGGAAGATTGTCTGGCAGGAGGATTAGGGACCAGGGGCCAGGGGCCAGGGACCAGGGGTCAGGGGTCAGGGAGCATTTGTAGGGTGTGTTTTACGCACCATTAATTCTGCTTTTCTCTCATTATGTAGCCGCAGGCTTTACCGTGAAAGTCCCGAAGATGCCAGGTAGGAAAATGTAACGCACCCGCCCTCGGGTGCGAAAACTGGCATTATGTTTATTATCGAATAGAGAAGAACACCCGAGGGCGGGTGTTCTACATTTTTTAATCAGGCCGGTTTTTGCCATTCCGGATTTTCATTCTCCGAGGGTGACTGAAAATCGGTCATGAACGTTTAGCCTGCGCCGGACCCCCATGTACGAATGTAAGAACGGCTGCGCCCAATAATCCGATAAGGAAACCCCCTCTCCCCTGAGAGGGGAGAGGGCTGTGGTGAGGGGTGGCTTAATTGACCAGACAATTCGTCCGGACCTTGCGAAAACGCATGACCGATGCCGAAAGGAGGCTTTGGTATTATCTTCGGGACCGACGCCTTGGCGGCTGGAAGTTCCGGCGGCAATACCCAGTAGGTCCCTATATTGTCGATTTTATCTGCCCTGAGAAAAATGTTGTCATCGAAGTGGATGGCGGGCAACATGCGGAAAATGAGGAGATGGACCTTCAGCGTTCAGCATACTTAAATAAAATGGGCTACCGGGTCTTCAGATTTTGGAATAACCAGGTATTGCAGGAGACCGAGGCGATTCTGGAGGCAATCTTGGCGATCTTGGCCGAGGGCAAGCAGAATTCCCCCTCACCCCAGCCCTCTCCCCCATTGGGGGAGAGGGGGACTGTCTGAGTATTATTTATATTTATTGAATATGCCTGCGTTGAAATGGAAGATAAGATAATTTCAAGAGCATGTATCGCTCTGGCAGAAGGAGAATTAGAAGTCGCTAAAAGAATAGTTGAGTTGGAATACCCTCACCGAGTATTAAGGTCCAATAATAGAAATTACACTGAATACCAATCAATAAAAATATTTATAAGAGATGGCTTCATAGACCGATATTCAGGTAAAAGACTTATATTTCCACCTGTTCTTAGGTTATTGTCCAAATTAATGCCAGAAGTATTTCCATTTCACAAAAACTGGAAAATGTCAGAGTGTCATATCGCATATTGGCAGTTATTTCCCGACTATTGACCATATAATACCGGTTGCTCGCGGCGGAGCGGATGAAGATAGAAATTGGGTTACTACTTCCATGCTGCGAAATAGTGCCAAATTAAATTGGCTGCTTGAAGAGATGGGTTGGGAGTTATGCCCTCCGGGTGAATTGAAAGAATGGGATGGTTTAATTCATTGGTTTATGGAATACGCAGAAAACCATCCAGAAATTTTGAATGTTCCATATATTTATAGATGGTATAAAGCTGCAATTAGGGTTAATGACATATGACAATTAATATTCCTTAGACGCTATGCCTCAGTGGCTAAATTGAAATCTAAAAGGTGGCCTATGCCCAGCCAAGTCTTTTTCATGGATCTGCGGACGTCGCTGAAAGACACCAATTTCATGAAATTCCAGAAGCTCATGAAGCAGGTGGGCTTGAAGGATATCGTTCAGCGGCGTAAGAAGCGGCCGCTGATTGCCGTGAAGCTGCATTTCGGGGAAAAGGGGAACACCTCCTTCATCCGGCCCATATACGTGCGCCAGGTGGTGGGCCGGTTGTGGGAAGAGGGAGGCCGGCCTTTCCTCACCGACGCCAACACCCTGTATGTGGGCACCCGGGCCGAAGCGGTGAGCCACCTGACCACGGCCATCGAAAACGGCTTTGCCTATGCGGTGACCCGGGCCCCCGTGATCATCGCCGACGGCCTGACGGGGAAGGCCGAGGTGGAGGTGCGCATCGATCAGGAGCAGTTCAAGACCGTGTTTCTGGCCGAAGCCCTGGTGGAGGCGGAAGGAATGGTGGTGCTCACCCACTTTAAAGGCCACGAACTTTCCGGGTTCGGCGGCGCCCTCAAAAACATGGGCATGGGCGGAGCTTCCCGGAAAGGCAAACTCGCCCAGCACTCCAACATCTCCCCCAAGATCACGCAAAAGAAATGCACCGGGTGCGGCGAATGCGTGGCCCACTGCGCCCAGGAGGCCATCAGCATCAATCTCGAGACGGAAAAGGCGGTCATCGACCCGGCCAAATGCGTGGGCTGCGCCGAATGCATCCTGGTCTGCCCTTACGGCAACATTCAGATCCAGTGGAACGAATCCATCCCGGTCTTTATGAAAAAAATGGTGGAATACGCTTACGGGCTTTCCAAAGACAAGCGGGACCGGACGGTGTTCGTCAATTTTATCACCGGGGTGTCGCCGGCCTGCGACTGTTACGGCTACAACGACCTGCCCATCGTCGGGGACGTGGGCATCCTGGCCTCCAAAGACCCGGTGGCCATCGACCAGGCCGCCGCGGACCTGGTGGTCCAGAGCCCCGGCCTGCCGGGCTCGGCCCTGAAGGAACTGGGCGCGGGCACCGACAAATTCAAGGATATCTATCCCCAGGTGGACTGGCCCATCCAGCTGGCCTACGCCGAGCAACTGGGCATGGGCCGCCGGGAGTACGAATTGGTGAAGGTGTGAGGGTGTGGGGGAGAGGGCCAGGGGCCGTGGGCCCACTTACAATCCCTCCCCCACGCCCCCTTCCCCAACCCCTTAAGGGGTTGGGGGGTTTGGGGGGCAGGGGTCTGCGACCCCTGGCCCCCCAAATTACCCCAAAGGAGTTTTTATGCAGCCCATCGGGCCTTTGATGATTGAGCACCGGCTGATTGAGCGGATGGTTGTGCTGATACAGAAAGAATTTGCCCGGATCAGGGACAACGTCGCCGTGGATGAGGAATTCGCCTTTGTGGACCCGGTGTTCATCGACACCGCGGTGGATTTCCTCCGCACCTATGCCGACCGCTGCCATCACGGCAAGGAAGAGGGCATTTTGTTTCAGGCCCTGGCCGGGAAGGAGCTGTCGGCGGAACATAAGAAAATTATGGACGAGCTCATCGAAGACCACGTCTGGGCCCGAACTCTAACCGGTAACCTGGCCCGGGCGAAGGATAATTATTTATTGAATCAAACCAAGGCTCTTAAGGAGCTGCTCCAATACCTGCAAGAGCTCACCGATTTTTACCCCCGGCATATTGAGAAAGAAGACAAGCACTTCTTCATTCCCTGCATGGCCTATTTCAGCGAGCCGGAAAAAAATGAACTGCTCGGGAAAATGGCGGAGTTCGACCGCCTGTTGATCCATGAGAAGTACACCAATATCGTGGCGGGCATCGAAAACCGGAAGGCTTGCAGAATTTGACACGCCTTGCCGCCCCCCCGGACATTAGGCAAGCTTTTTTTCCTTGAAGCTGCGGCGGTTACCTCGTGCCATACCTCGTTAAACCCGGAGCCCGGGTCTTTTATGTGCTGAGGGGCGGCGGCCGGCCCGCTCTGGCCCTGGTGCATGGCTGGGGGGGCAGCCATGCGGATTGGCGGCCCCAGCTGGAATATTTTTCCAGGTCGCATATGGTTCTGGCCCCGGACCTCAGGGAACATGGGCGGTCCCGGGCGGATGCGGCCTCCTCCTGCACCGTGGAGAACTGCGCGGCTGATCTGGCGGACCTGTTGGCCGATCTGGCCCTGGCGCAGGTGGTCTTGGTGGGGCACAGCCTGGGGTGCCGGGTGGTCCTGGAGGCTTACCTCCGGGCCCGGGCGCGGGTGGCCGGTCTGGTGCTCATCGAGGGGCGGCGCTCAGCCCCGGGGGTGGGTGAGGCGGCGGTGGCAAAAGCCCGGCAATTTCTGACTGGGACCGGCTACCGACCTTTCCTGCAGAAATTCTTTGGGGGCATGTTCCTGCCCGGAAGCGACCCGGAGTTGCGCCGGCAGGTGCTGGCGCGGGCGGAAGCGCTGGACCCGGAGGCGGGGGAGGCATTTTTCTTGAGCGGCGTGGCCTGGGACGCCCGGCGCATGGAGCCAGCGCTGTCCCAAGTGTCGGCGCCCCTCCTGGTACTGCAAAGCACCGCTTTTGAAAGCGGTTTCCAGCGACGGGCCTTGCATCCGGGAGAGACGACCCCCTGGCTGGAGCTGGTGCGGCGCCAGGTCCCCGGAGCCCGGATCGAGATCATCTCCGGCCCCGGCCATTTCGTCATGCGGGAGGGGCCGGCCCAGGTCAACGCGAGCCTCGAGGCTTTCCTGAAGAGACTCGAGCCCTAAACCAGTAAGCAATAATGCCCCTGTTTCAAAAAGTTCGAGCGTAGGTTGCGCACGGCACACCACTGGAGACCGCGCCGGAGGCGGGCGAGGACGCCCGCCCTACCGAACTTTTCTCTATCCCTCCGGGAATGGTAAAAAATTCGGTTTCGAGTTATAAAATCTGCTAAGGCCGTGCCAAAGGGGAATCGGCGAGACGAGCCTCGATAAGGAAATGCCAGGTAAAGTCTATTTAGTCGGCGCCGGGCCCGGGGACCCGGGGTTGATCACGGTGAAAGGCCGGGAAGCGCTGAGCCGGGCCGAGGTGGTGGTCTATGACCAGCTGGCCAGCCCGGAATTACTGAAGGAGGCCCCGGCCGGGGCGGAATTTATTTACGTCGGCAAGCAATCCGGGGCCCACAGTCTCGCCCAATGCAGCATCAATCAGCTCCTGGTGGACAAGGCCCGGGCGGGGCTTAGGGTAGTGCGCCTCAAGGGGGGCGACCCCTTCGTGTTCGGCCGGGGTGGCGAAGAGGCCGAGGCCCTGGCCGGGGCCGGCATTCCCTTCGAAGTGGTGCCGGGAGTGACCGCGGCGGTGGCGGTGCCTGCCTATGCCGGCATCCCGGTGACCCACCGGCACTTTGCCTCCCTGGTGACCTTCATCACCGGCCACGAAGAACCCACCAAACCCGAGAGCGCTATCCCCTGGCACGCCCTGGCCCAGGGTACCGGCACCCTGGTGTTTCTCATGGGGGTGAAAAACCTCCCGGAAATCTGCCGGCGCCTGATGGCAGAGGGGCGCGCTCCCGAGACCCCGGCGGCGGTGATCGAATCCGGCACGACATGGAGGCAACGCATCGTCACCGGCACCCTGGCGGACCTGGCGGACCGGGCTGAGGCCGCGGCCGTCAAAGCCCCGGCAGTGCTGGTGGTGGGCCAGGTGGTGGAGTTGCGCCAACGCCTGCAATGGTGGGAGACCCGGCCCCTGTGGGGGAAAACCGTGTTGGTGACCCGGACCAGGCCCCAGGCGAGCGGGCTGGTGCAACTGCTGGCCGCGGCCGGGGCCCGCTGCCTCGAAGCCCCCACCCTGGAGATCGTCCCCCCGGATGACTTCGGCCCCCTGGACCGGGCGCTAAAGCACCTGGACGATTACGACTGGGTTATCTTCACCAGCGCCAACGGGGTGGCGGCTTTCATGGCGCGCCTGTTTGACACGGGCCTGGACGTGCGGGCTTTGGGGAGGAGCAAAATTGCCGCCATCGGCCCGGCCACCGCGGCCGCGCTGAAAAATTACGGACTCAATGCCGATTGCGTGCCGGCGGCAAGTTTTCAGGCCGAGGGCCTGGCTGAAGCTCTGCAACCCTTGATTCAGCCCGGCGCCCGGGTGCTCCTGGCCCGGGCCCAAGTGGCCCGGGAGGTGCTCCCCGAAACCCTGGCCCGCTTCGGCGCCCGGGTGGAAGTGGCGCCGGTCTATCAAGCCCGGCCGCCCCGGGAACTGCCCCCGGAGGCCCGGGCCGCCCTGGAAGCCGGCGAAGTGGACGTCCTCACCTTCACCAGTTCCGCCACGGTGCATAATTTCGCGACCCTGGTAGGGCGCGAACGCTTCCAGACCCTGGCCGCCAAAGCCACCGTCGCCGCCATCGGCCCCATCACCGCGGCCACGCTTAACGAATACGGCATTAGCCCCGAGATCCAACCGACTCTTTACACCATCCCGGCCCTGGCCGCCGCTATAGTCACCTATTTTGAAGGAGGGAGAGAGCGATCTTGAGGGGAAGACCGGGGGAGCAGTAGCTCCCCCGCCCTCCCCTCAAACTCCCCTCCCAACCCCCTTTAAGTTGGCCAGGGTCTGGCCAAATCAAACTTAAGGGATTGGGGGAGGGGGTTTGGGGGAGGGGGTAAGGGCCTCTGGACCTTAGCCCCCTTCCCCAATATCCCTCACACTA
>Ga0315281_10002317_pt1 | contig 28244 bp, 18 predicted proteins | sample YL17G07_0_MG_FD_204540 | JGI IMG/M metagenome (GOLD analysis project Ga0315281, IMG submission 204540) | Sediment microbial communities from Yellowstone Lake, YNP, Wyoming, USA - YL17G07_0 | ecosystem: Environmental > Aquatic > Freshwater > Lake > Sediment | place: USA: Wyoming | collected...
CTCCGCCGATGCGGTTGTCCTTGACACGCCGTTTGATTTTCAAAAGCAAATGCGGCTCGCGCTGGCAAGAGACATCCCCCCACCGGACGACCCCGAGTACGAACAACAGCTTCCTGAGTGGATCCATCGTTCCATTCTTCGATCGAAGGGAAGGGCGCTCGTGCTGTTCACCAATGCATCTCTGTTACGGCGGATGGCCGAGCGTGTGCGCGACGAACTCGAATTGGAGCGGATCACTTTGCTGCTCCAGGACGGCACGATGTCCCGCCATTCGCTGCTCGAAGAGTTCAAAACGGATGTGGGCTCGGTGTTGTTCGGCTTGGACAGTTTCTGGATGGGTGTTGATGTCCCGGGCAAGGCGCTGGAGCACGTCATCATCACACGACTTCCCTTTTCGGTTCCCGACCATCCATTGATTCAATCGCGGATGGAGCTCATTGACCGTCAGGGCGGCAACGCGTTTATGGACTACACCTTGCCCGAGGCCGTGCTCAAGTTCAGACAGGGTGTGGGACGATTGATCAGGTCAACGTCCGATGTGGGGATGGTGACGGTTCTTGATTCGAGGATCATCTCAAAACGTTATGGCGAGATGTTCATCCGATCACTGCCGCGATGTCCAATCGAAATTCTTTCAGCAAGCGGAGAAGGGGAGGACTATGAGAGGTTTGAGTGACCAAGGCGAGGTCCCACGCACCTTCGAGGCGCGGGACCTTCCGTTACCACTTCTTCTTGAGAAGATAAATGAAGACCGGCACTCCGAGTGTCGCCGTCACAACACCAACGGGGATCTCTGAAGGGGAAAGGAGAATTCTCGAAACCAGATCGCAGATCAGCAAGAACAACGCTCCGCCGAGGAATGAGGCAGGAATAAGCAAACGGTGATCGGGACCGAAGAGCAAGCGACAGCTGTGGGGAACCACAAGACCGACAAATCCGATGACGCCGCTGACGGATACCGCGAGGCCTGTGATGAGAGAAGCCAGGAGATACGAGATCCGCTTAACTCGCTCCGCCTCAACACCAAGGTGGGCAGCAGTCTCATCACCGGTAGCGATCACGTTGTAGAAACGAGATTGAACCACGAGTCCGGCAGATGCAAGAAGGATCAACGGAGCGACAACAAGGATCGAACGCATCTCCGCTCCACTTAGATTGCCGATCAGCCAGAGGTAGGTTGCGCGAATATCCTGGTTGACCAATGCCGTGAACAAGAGGATCAATGAGCTGAAAAACGCTCCTACCATCACGCCTGAGAGAAGGAGGGCGTTCGTGTCAAGAAATCCACGCCGGTGGCCGAGGGTGAAAACAAGAAGCATCACGAGCCCCGAACCGACGAACGAGAACAACGGCGTCGTCAACTGTGTCATGCCGAGTCCGATCGATAGCGCCACCAGGGCCCCAACCGTTCCGCCGCTTGAGATTCCCAGTATGTATGGTTCAGCAAGAGGATTTCTCAGAAGAGCCTGCAGCACGGCACCGGCAGTCGAGAGGCCGGCTCCGACGATCATCGCCAGCAGAATCCGCGGGAGACGAATGTCGAAAAGAATTATTCTGGCTGACTCGGCGGATGGATCGGATGGAGTGAACAGCGCTTTCCACGCAACACCGAATGAGATCGATGTTGTCCCGATCATAAGCGAGAAGAAAGCTGCGACGAGAACCAGCAGTGTCAACGCGCTGAGGATGGCCAGCGTTTTGGGAAGTGTCAGCGGAGCTCTCGTCATCACGGGTGGTTCTTGCTCTGCGCAGGTTGGGAATGTGATCGAAGGGCGCGCCACATTTCATCCACAAGAGTGTCGACCCCCACCCGTGTGATCGCTGAGACGCGAAAGACCCGGATCTTCCTTCCGAACGAGACCTTTTTCAGCTTCTTGAGCGCTTTGTCTTCAAAGAGATCGATCTTGCTCAGGGCGACGATTCGCGGCTTCTTGGCCAGTTCAGAATTGTAGCTGTCAAGCTCATGGAGGAGTATCTCGTAATCACGCTTGGGATCCTCGCTGATCGATTCGATCATGAAGACGAGAACCTTCGTTCTTTCGATGTGTCGAAGAAACTGGATGCCGAGCCCCTTTCCCTCGTGCGCCCCTTTGATCAATCCCGGCATATCAGCGAGCGTGAAGCTCTTCCCTTCTGCAATGCGAACAATCCCGAGATTGGGTGCCAATGTCGTGAAGGGGTAGTCAGCGATCTTTGGCTTTGCTGCAGAGACCACGGAGATGAGCGTCGACTTACCTGCGTTGGGGAATCCCACCAATCCGACATCGGCCAGGAGCTTCAGCTCGAGCAGCAGTTCGCGCTCTTCCCCGGGCGTCCCCGGCTCTGCGACGCGCGGTGCTTGATTGGTCGGCGTGGCAAACTCAGCGTTTCCCCTTCCCCGCTTTCCTCCCCGCGCGACGATGATCTCCTCTCCGTTGCCAACAAGATCCGCAATGATTTCACCTGTGCTGGAATCACGGACGAGCGTTCCACATGGCACTTTGAGGACCACGTCTGCTCCGGTTTTCCCCGTCTGCGTCTTTCCTCTCCCGTGCTCGCCGTTCACGGCCCTGTACTGGCGTCTATATTTGAAATCGAGAAGCGTGCTGAGCTGCCGATCAGCAAGAATGCGAACGCTTCCGCCGTCCCCGCCGTTGCCCCCATCCGGTCCGCCTTTGGGCACAAATTTCTCCCGCCGAAAGCTGATGGCGCCATTGCCGCCGTTTCCCGCTTTCACATAGACAGTGGCTTGATCGATGAATTGCATGCTGCAGTGCTGGAGTCGTGGCTAGGACGCGGTGTGGAGCGTGACACTATTGCTGTGGTTCACCACCATCGATGGGCAGGTAGCGACTTTGAACTCTGTCCGTAAAGCGAATAGCTTCTTCCGAGAATGGATCGACTTCGTTCACATCGAAGATCTTCTCGATGAACTTCGATGCTTCCTCCCAGTCAGTGATTCGATTCAACTCATCCAGGGCCTCGCGGAGACTCACCTCATCTTTGTCGAAGATCTTCTTGGTGAACAGCTTCTGCTCCGCAAGAGTGAACAGGGAATGCATATCCGGTAACTCTGATGTGCCGCTCGCCCCTGCCGCCGTTACCCCAGCAGACTTATCGGGAGAAGCCCCTTCTTCCGCCGCCGAAACCTCCAAATCATCGAAGTCCGAGAAGATCTTGACAGGAGGTTTCAACGGTCTCGGAACATCATTCTGCTGCTCGCCGACCGGTGAGGGCTCGATTTTCTGTTCCGGTTCAGTTGCGTGTTCAGTGCTTTCAGGTTGGAGTGACGCAAAAGCAACCTCGGCCTCATCGCTCCCCGTCCGTACCTTTTCAATCAGGTTGGCGAGCTCAAGGAGTGAGATGTCGTTCAGATTGTTCCGATCGCGCTCGCCCTCGAGTCGTTCCTTGATCTCGTTCAGCTTCTTGTCTTCAAAGAACACGACTGCGGCATTGATGGGAATCTGGGCATCTTCGAGGCGACTCGCAGGAGTCGGTAACGCTGCCTCGATGAACCGGAGCATCGGCCGTGTCATGAGCGCAAGTTCAACACTCGAATGCCTGACAACGATCTCGTGATCGATTTTGTCGAGCAGCGAAGTGAACTCTTCATACGTCAACTCTGCCAGGCCGCGGTCTTCGATGTAGCGCTTGATGATCTCGCCGTAGTACGAATAATCCACACAGTACTTCAGCTTCTTCTGTATCTCCGATGTCGGGCGACGGCGCTGATTTTCAAAAATGAAGCTCGTCAGCGTCCATTGCGGACGACATAGAAAGTTGAACTGGAAATGCACCGCGTGGTCGAGCATCGCCTGGAAGTCGTGTTGACCAAATTCATAATTGTGCACCAGCAGCAGGTCGATTTGCTGATGAAGGCGGGCGATTTCCGGCAGCGAGTACGGAAATCTCTTCGATCGAACTTCAGCCTGGCGCTCATTCTGGAGCAGCTGCTCGACGCGGGCTTTGAAGTACGCCTTGATCGCCAGATGAATGTCGGCCGTCAGGACATCCTTCAAGCGAATTGTCTCCGCCTCGCCGATTGTCCGAGCGCGGACGGAGTTGATGATCATTTCGATTTCCGACTCAAAAATGTAGCCCATTGTTGGCGGCTGGTGATTGGTAATTGGTGAGTAGTGACTCGTGATGAGTGAGTGATGGATTCTCTCACTCCGGTGTGGCAAATCTTGAATCTTCTCACCCTCACCTACTCATCCACTCTCCCCTTCCTGCTTGCATTCCCTCACTTATTTCCTCTCAAGAAAACATTCACGCGGTCGATTTCCCGTCGGGCTCCGGCCTTGAACGTTGCGTCGACGCCAGGTCGCTCGAGAATCTGTTTGTACATGGTGATCGCCTGATCGAACTTTGACATCTTCTCATACGATTGTCCCGCCATATAGTACGAGGTTGCGACCCAGTCGTTCTTCGTCCGTTTCGTGACCAGATACGGGACCTTCAGGAATTCGAGAATCGCCTGCTGATATGCACCCTTGTAGAAGTACGCTTCACCAATGTAGTACCGCACTTCTGACTCAAGGTCGGCATCGGCGTTCTCCAGCAGACTCTGGAGGTGCAGCACCGATTGATCGTAGTATCCAAGCCGTTGATACAAAACCCCGATGTCGATACGTTTGCCCAGCAACTCAGGGTCGTCGCGAAACCGCTCGATGTACTTGCGCGTCAACTCGAGCGCTCCGTCGAAGAGCGAGAGCTCTTTGTACGCGAGGATGAGGTTATTCATCGCATACCGCAGGAGATCGGGGGACCGAGCCTCGTTATCAACGATGGCTTTATACTGGCGTGCCGCAGCGTCCCATTTCTCCTGACTATAATAGAGGTTCCCGAGACCCAGTTGTGCCCGGGGCGCAACCTTGTCGTTTGGATATCTCTGCAGGATGAATTCATACAATTTGACAGCGTCTTGTACCTTCTCGGAGAGTTCTGCGACGCGAGCGTTGCCCAACACCGCCTGTGGCACGAAAGAGGTGCTGGCGTACTTCTGGATGACATTGTCGAAATATCGTTTGGCGTTGATAGGCTCTTCCTTCCGAAGGAAATACATGCCGCGCTCGTATTCAAATTCTGCGGCGTATCGCGAGAGACCCGGAAATCGTTTGACGAGGGCGCCGGCTCGGGCGTCAGCTTCTTTCGTGTTATTCAACCGGAAGTACGACACGACGATCCGGGATTGGAGGTATTGCTGAAGGGAGTCGTCTTTTGCCTGCTGGGCGAGTTCGCTGAAGCTGCTCAGCGCATCGGAGTAATCCTCGTTCTTGAAATAGAGTTCCGCAGCCTCAAGGCCTGCCCGATTGAATCCGCCCGATGAGCCGGACGACAGTCGGCTGGCATCCTGCAGATATCTTGCAGCCAGCGAGACGTTGTTCTCATCGCGTGCGATCGTCCCGAGGGAATAATAGACCTGACCAGCCTGCTCGGATGACTCATCGCGCATGAGGTACTCGGCGTAGAATCGCTTCGCTTCCGTCCATTTACCAAGTCGTTGGTATGACGAGGCGAGGTTGAAGAGCAATTTCGGCGGGATCTCCGCGCGCGCCTCGAGATCATCGCCGAGCGATCGTAGATGGGCCTCATAGGATTGAATGGCGCTGTTGAAATCTCCGGCTTGGACGTACGCATCGCCTCGAGCCGCGTTCAGGTTGCGATTCAACTCGCTGTAGAAGTACGGCTGTTCGATTGCCTGGTACAATTTGACGGCTTGGAGCGCATTTCCCCTGCTTGCTTGATACTGGGCAAGCGTCCACGCAGCTTTCGCACTCCACTCGCTGTTCGGATATTTCGTCAGGTAGTCTTCGAAGACGATGGCAGCCGTATCCCGGGCCCCGATCGCCAGCAGCGATTCGCCAAGATGGTACAGCGCGTCCGCCGCAACCTCGCCGGAAGGCTGCGCTTTCAACGCCCATTCATACGTCATCGCCGCCTCCTCGAATGCCTTTACGCGACGATCTGCCTCGGCAAGCGCATAATGAGCCAAGTCTTTTCGCCTCGCTGTCGGGTAAGACCGGAGGAATTCAACGCCAACGCTCCGGACCTCGGACAGGGAAGAAGCTCGTTGGAGCCTCAATTTCAGCGAGGAGATCATGGCATCATCAGCAAACTCGCTCCTCGGGAATCGTTTCAACAAGGAGTCATAGCCTGCGATGGCCTGAGCTATCGATTCGCTTCTCGCTGCTCCGCGTTCAGGCTTCTGCCCGGCAGCAAGGTACTCGTATGCCTTCGCCTGATAGTACCACGCGGCGGCTTGACGATTCTGGGAGAGCTTTGCCTGGAGAGCGTTGCCGTATTGAGCAGCCGCCCGTTCGTAGTCCTTGAGCTCGTGAAAATAGATCTCTGCCAGCCGAAAAGCCAAATCGCCCCTGGGTTCTTGTGCGATCACGTCGCCGATGAGAAGCGCGAGCTTCTCGAGTCCCGTCTCCTTGTTCTTCAACTCAAACAGCCGAATCCTCCTGGCCGCCTCCCGGGCAAGGCCGACGTACTCGCTTGCTGGAAACCGTTGCTGAAGCGCCTCGTATGTCTGCAGCGCAGGCTCCAGCGAGCCGGACTGGCGAAGTCCCTCTGCATAGCCAAAAAGGGCGTCATCCACGTATGAACTGGTCGGAAAATCACGAACGACAGATTCAAAGAGGCTGAGCGCCTGGCGAGAGTCCTTGAGCTGGTTTTCATAGATCTTCCCAGCCTCAAAAAGTGCTTGCGCAACGTTGACGTCGCCCGGAAAGCGATCGCGGAACATCCGATACAATTTGATCGCTTCGTTGTAGTTTCTGGCTTCCGCTGCAGCCCTTGCCGCCCCAAGCAACAGGAGCCGCTGATCGACCTTCGTCGCGCTATCTTCCAGCGCCCGCCTGAAAAGGGGACTGGACTCTGCAAATGCTCCGGTTCTCCTGGCAGAAAGAGCGGCCTTGTAGAAAGCTTCACCACGCCGGTCTTCCTTGATACTGGCTCCGGCTTCATACGAGGAGAGTGCATCCGGATAGTCACGTCGCAGGAAATACAGATCACCAATCTCAATGAGGGACTGCTGTCGAATATCCAGAGGCGCCTGTGCGGAATCTTTCGCAATCGTTTTCCACGAACCCAGCGCATCGCTTGGGCTGCCGAGGTCGCGTTGCAGCGAGCCAAGGAGGAGCAGAGCGGTGTAGTAACTTGAGGTGGATCGAAATCCTTTCACAACCTCGGCGAGCGCATCCTGTGCCTCCCCATACTTGCCTAACCGAACGAGAGCATCCGCAAGGGACACATACCCCTGAGCTTTCGTGCCTGGATCCTGCGAGCCATCCGCGACGCGTTTGGATTCAGCCCGCGCGAGCTCATACTGGTTGTCCGAAAGATACATCCGGGCAAGCTCGAGCCTTGCCGCGAGGACAGCGTCTGATGACGAATAGTCCTGAATGAGTGTCCGCAAGACCTTTTTAGCGCTCTCACGGTCGCCCGCAAGCTGGAAATACTCGGCGGACCGAGCGAGCGCGTTGGGAGCGATCTTGCTCTTCGGATGGAAGGTCTTGACTCTCTCGAATGCCAGTGCGGCCTCGCGAGGATTCTTCATCGCAACATACGCCTCCGCGACATTCCACCACGCTTCGGGAGCTTTCGGGTGCTCAGGGAATGCCAGTGCAAAATTCTGAAAGGTTAGTCGCGCCTCCTCGTGCTTCCCCAACTTCGATTGGGAAAGGCCCAGGAAGAATCGCGCCTCGATTCCCTGCTGAGTGTTCGGATACAACGCGACAAACTGACGAAACTGCTCCACGGCCAGATCGTAGAGCCTGTCGTTGTACAGATTGACTGCCAGTTTGAAATCCGCGTTTTCTTTCGTATCTTGGCCAACACCTGTGCAGGGAAGAAGGAACAGAGTGAGAGCGAACAGGTAAGATCGCGGCTTCATGGCGCCAAAATGTAGCATATATTGGCTCTATTATCAAGGATAGGGTATTCCCGGAAGCCGCTCCGAGAGTGAGACGGATCATAGATTGCAAGATGCTTTCTCTCTATCCTTGAGCGCATCGATAGGACATCCCACTCCACTTGATCAAGAAAACGAATCACACATCTCCACATCACACATCCCTCACTATTCAAAAGGAGTTCCGATGCACCCTCGTCTGTTGAAGGTTTTTCTGCCGCTCACATTGCTTGCGTTGCTCATCGCCGGTTGCTCGAAGAAGGAGAGTGCACCGACTGAGCCGGAGGGCTCTGCACCTTCAATTCCCGTTGTCACGTTCAAAGGTCCGAACACTAACTCCTCGGACACCCAGGCGACCATGGTGAAGAGCTACGTGTCCGCGATGAATGCATACACAATGATCTTTACCCCGTTCACGGCTTTGCAGGGCGTCCAGAGCGGCAACGCCTGGACATGGACGTACACCGAAGGCACCTTAACCGTCAAGTTCACAGCAACTCGACAGGGAGACGGGAGCTACACATGGAAGATGGTGCTCAACGGAACCGATCCTTCCGATGGAACAGTGTACAACAACTGGACCGGGATCGAGGGAACGACGAGCGCCGATGGCAAGAACGGGAACTGGAAAATCTATGAGGATAACAAATCCATACTTCTGGCCGAATACGTCTGGACGACAGCCAACAACGTCCTCACCGGAACGCTTAAATATTACTCGAGTGGGATTTTCGAGGGTCAAACAGTGGTGGTCAATAACCCCGATAACACCGGTGAACTGAGGATGTATGAAGGGACGAAGTTGACTTACAAAGCTGTCTGGCAGGCCAATGGCTCAGGCCAGTGGTGGACGTATGATTTGAATGGGACCCAGACCGGAACAGGCACGTGGACTTGATCAGCACTGCGTGTCCGCACGTTGAGCTGTAGGGATCTACAAAAAAAGGCAACCTCGCATCTGAGGTTGCCTCTTTCATTCGAGATCGAACGCTCGACACCAGGAGGCAGCGCTGTTTTGGTTTTTGATTCGTATCTTGAGGGAGCCGCCGCTCAGAAGAGATACACAGCCGTTGTGAGAGATTGTATGATGACACGACGAAGAACAATCGCAGCGATTTTCGGGACCCGGCCTGATACCATCAAGCTAGCGCCCATCATTCTTGAACTCCGAAAGCATCCGATGATCTTCCGGGTTGTCACCATCGCCACCGCGCAGCACAGGCAGATGCTGGATCAGGTCCTCGAGGTGTTCGGCATTAAACCCGACTATGATTTGAACATCATGGAGCCGCGTCAGTCGCTGGCGCGACTCACCAAAAACACTCTCGGCGCCCTCGATGCGACGCTCGAACGAACACATCCCGACCTGGTGCTTGTCCAGGGCGATACCACGACGACGTTCGTCGGCAGCCTCGCTGCCTTCTACCGCCATATCCCGGTCGGGCATGTTGAAGCAGGCTTGCGCACTCATAACAAAACCAGCCCATTCCCCGAAGAGATCAATCGAAGATTGACAAGCTGTATCGCCGATCTTCATTTTGCGCCCACCAAGACGGCGGAACGTGCCCTCCTGGACGAAAACATTCCGGCTGATCGGATTTTCGTGACCGGTAATTCCGTCATCGACGCGTTGAAACTTGCCGTGAGACGCGGCCATCGCTTTGGCAATCCCTGTCTCAATGAAGTTGTGCAGGATCGAAGAACCATCATCCTTCTCACGATGCATCGACGCGAGAACTGGGGCAAACCCATGAGCGGAGCATGTAAGGCCGTGGCAAAGCTCGCACGCAGATATCCTGAACACCGGTTCGTCTTTCCGGTACATCTCAATCCGGTCGTACGGGAAGTCGTGTATCCAATCCTCCGTCCGCTCAAGAATGTGCTCCTGGTCGAACCGCTGCCATATGTCGACTTCGCGAACCTGATGGCCCGCTCCCATCTCATCCTGACGGATTCTGGCGGCATTCAGGAGGAAGGTCCATCGCTCGGCAAACCCGTTCTCGTGCTCAGGACGGTGACCGAGCGCCCCGAAGCCGTGGAATACGGCACGGTGAAGCTCGTTGGCTTGGAACAATCAGCGATCATGGCATCTGCACGGAGACTCCTCGAAGACCGGAGCGAATACCAGCGTATGGCGTCGGCGACAAATCCCTATGGTGACGGGTACGCGTCGCGCAGGACTGTCCACGCCCTGCAGTACTTCTTTGGGTTCACGAAAAGAAAACCACAAGAGTTTTCACCCCGCTAGACACACTCGAGTATGAACCGTCGGACCATCGAGATCCTCGTTACTCTTTGCCTTCTGTTGTCCGTATCACGTTCAGCCCATGCTGATGCAGGGGATCAAAAGAGCGTGCTGATCGTGGTCGAGGGATCATCGAGCGTCAAGAACTACGCAATCGGCGACGGCCGTCAACTGGCAACCCTTCTGGGCCATTTCAATACGCGATGTACGATCAAAGGCGTCAACGACTATGTTCCGGGGGAGATGAGGGGATACGATATCACGTTCTACGTCGGATTCCACGCTCAGAATACCGTTCCCGCCGGTTTCCTCAATGATCTTCTCTCTGTTGACAAAAAGACCGTCTGGCTCAATACCGGATTCGCTGAATTCTCATCGACCCATCCTGTCGCAAAGCGCTTCGGTTTCTCCGTGAGCCAGGTTGACTCGCAAACGGTATTCGACGCTGTCCGTTTTGGCATTCGCACCTTCACCAAAGGTGAGCCGAACATCAACGTCATCAACATCGTGAATCGGAAACAGGTGACGGTGATCGCTACCGCCCAATCCACGCGGAAACGCAAGGAAGTCCCCTATATCGTTGCTTCGGGAACTCTGACATATGTCGCGGACTCTCCGTTCGCATCGGCCACTGAGACTGACCGATACCTGCTGTTCGCCGACCTCTTGCACGACATCCTTGGAGAACAGCACGAAGAATCCCACTCAGCAATTCTCCGCATCGAAGACGTCAGTCCGCTAGACGATCCGGACCGACTACGCGACATTGCCGACATCCTTTCGAGCCGCGGTGTGCCGTTCCTCGTGAGCGTCATCCCCTTCTATGTAGATCCCGGCCAGGGTCTCCGCATCAGTCTTTCCGACAAGCCCGATCTCGTCGATGCGCTGAAATACATGGTGCGCAACGGTGCGACGATCACCATGCACGGTGTGACGCACCAGTACAAAGGAATAACCGCAGCGGATTTCGAGTTCTGGGACGAGAGCACGAACAAGCCGATCAAGGGCGAGACGGGGGATGCCATTGCGCGGAAGCTGGATCTCGGCATCCAGGAGTTCATGAAGAACGGTCTCTTCCCTCTGGCATGGGAGACCCCTCACTACACCGGATCATTCCTTCTCTATCAGACTGTTGCACAATTCTTCAGCACGGCGGTCGAGCAGAGGCTTTCGATCGAAGATATTGACTACAGCCAGTTCTTTCCGTACGTCATCCAGAAGGATCTCTTCGGCCAGCGGATCTATCCTGAGAACCTCGGCTACATCCCCCTCGATCCTAACAAGCGAACAAGCGAAGGCTATGTGCAGAACATCCTGAAGGGTGCCAGAGCCAACCTCTCGGTGCGGGACGGATTCGCCTCGTGCTTCTTCCATTCCTTTCTCGATCTTGATCTGCTTAAACAGCTTGTCAATGGTGTACAGTCGCTCGGCTACACGTATGTTGACCTCACCGAGCACGCCAACTGGGTGCAAACAAGAGACCGTGTGATTCTGACCGGCTCGCACTCCTTCACCGTGGCGCTCCAGGATCAATTCCTCTCGGAATCATATTTCGATAACAAAGGGGAGCTGCTCAAACGAACCATTTCAGGGCAACGGATTCGGGGATCGGTCAGTAGGAACGTCGATCTCCCGCCCGGTCAGATCTACAAAGCGGAGCCGACAGAGTTTCGTGAGCGGGAGATAAGCTTCGTGGACAACATGCTCACCAAGGCGAACACGCTTCTTCAGAGAATGGTGTCATCAGAGGCAGACTGGCAGGAAGCGCGAATCGTTATCCTCTGGAATCACTATGCCAAGGGGGCAGCATACAACGATCAGGCCTCGCTCGCGGCAGTGTTCGGGACCGTCAACCTCCCTGTTGACACGATTTTTCTGGGTCAGGAACTGCGATTCCAGGGGTATAACCTCCTGATTGTTCCCTATGCCTCCGTCGACTCTCTGAAACCTCCGGACTATGACGCGATCATGAAGCACGTGAGTGACGGTGGGTGTGTGATCACCGACAGGAAGAACGACCTTGCTGAAGAGCTCGGAGTTCGGTTCAGCCCGGCACAGCTCCGCATTCGTGCGATCCGGGATCGATATTTCCCCGAGGAGTCGATTACGTGGCGGTACTACGAATTAATGAACAAGCTCGACGTCGAAAACGCGCATGAGGTTTTCTGCCAGGATGCGTCGACCGATGCACCTGTCGTCATCGGGAAGCAGGTTGGCAAGGGAAAACTCCTGTTCTTCGGGACCCGATTCGATCCGTACTCGCAGCACGGCTACAGTCATTACCCATACCTGTTGGAATATGTCAGGCGCTATTTTCGGTTGGGCCCGATCGTACGAAGAGAAAACCTCGAGGCGTACTTTGACCCGGGTTTCCGCAGTACGTACAGTATCGAAGATCTTGTGAAGCAGTGGGTTCGGGTTGGGATACGCAGGATCCACGTCGCCGGATGGCACGAATACCCAAAATACGCATACGACTACGCACGCCTGATCCGGCTGGCACATGCGAATGGAATCCTTGTGTATGCCTGGCTCGAGCCGCCGCAGGTGAGCCAGAAATTCTGGCTCGAACATCCGGAGTGGAGAGAGAAGAACTTCAAAGGCGGCGATGCGCGCCCATCTTGGCGCTACCCGGTCGCTCTCACCGATTCGGCCTGCTTGCGGCAGATGGCCGCGAACTACCGCAAGATCCTTGAAAGCGTTGATTGGGATGGTGTGAACCTTGCGGAACTGTACTTCGAGACGGACAAAGGCTTTGAGACGCCCCCGCAGTTCACTCCGATGCATCCTTCCGCGGTCCGTGAAGTGCGCCGGAAGTTCGGATTCGAGCTGTCGAGCATTTTCGATCCAAACTCGCCCGCATACTGGAAAACGAATCCCGTTGCCAAGAGTCAAGTGATCGAGTACCGTATCGCTAAACTGACCGAAGTGTATGAGCGACTGCTGACTGAGTTCACACAGATTGCCAAGGCCAAAGAGGGATTCCAAATCATCGTCACGGCTATGGACAGCTACGGATCTCCCGAGCTGCGCGAGCAGATTGGCGTCGACATGCGCCAGATCCTTGCACTCCAGAAACGCTTTGACTTCCTGCTGCAAGTTGAAGACCCCGAGCACCTTTGGTCAACGGACCCCCTTCGCTACATCCAGATAGGAGAGAGATATGAACAGTTGATCGGGCATCGGACCAAGCTGCTGCTCGATCTCAACATTCTGTCATTCCGAAGGAAGAGTGAAATCACACCCTTCCCTACCCTTATCCAGACCGGCACGGAGAGTTTCCTCCTGATCAACGCCGCATCCATCGGTGCACCACGGTTGACGTTCTATGCCGAATCGAGCGTCAACCCTCAAGATCTTCCCTACTTTGCCAATGCCGCTGCCACTGACGTGATATACCACCGAACTCCAGGCGGCTATGAGGTCGAGGCAGACCGCTCGTTCGTCTTGAAGCTCCCGAAGGAGACGCGCCAAGTGTTGATCGATGGTATGGTGGTGACGCCTGTACGCGACGGCCTCTATGTGCTGCCCGCGGGAAAGCACTCGGTCAGTGTGGATGCCGGAACAGTCGGGTCGTTTTCCACATCCCAACTGCAGCCACGGCTGATATCCTCAACAGCGACGATTCGCACGCTCTCATACGGAATGCGCGACGTCCGGTTTTCCTATGAGGCAGACGAACGAATGCTTGTATCCTTCAGCAATGAGCCCACGCAGATAACGCTCGATGGTCAGCCGCACTCCGTCACGGCCCTCAGGGGAAACGACTGCTTCACCCTCATGCTCCCTGCTGGAACGCACGAGGTTCAGGTCGCTACCGGTGACACGTTTTCGTACGGCATCAACGTCACAAGCCTCTGGTCAAGCACAGCCATCGCCATCTTTGGCCTGGTTGCCGTGCTGCTCCTTCTGGCGATGTACATAGGCCTGAAGCTCGTCCGGAGACGCTTTGTCTCACCACAGAGGCTGGGATGACCCATGTCCGTGCTCGAAGTTGATCTCAGCTTTCTCTTTGTTATCGCTGTCATCCTGATCTGGTTCATGATCGGCTACCAGTTCATCCTGACGGTTTTCGGCTACATCAACTATCTCCGGTCGTTCAAGGAAAAACGAAAGATCGATGAGAGCCGGTATGATTTCCCGACGTGCACCATCCTGATCCCCGCCCACAATGAGGAGAAGGTGATCGCCCGCACAGTCCAGTCCATGCTCAACATGCAGTATCCCCATGACCGGCTGACGATCATCGTCATCAACGACGGCTCCACGGATGGCACCGCCGCGCTCGTCGAGCAGTATGCAAGAGGGGATGCGCGGCTGAAGCTCTTCACGGTCCCTCCTGGCGAAGGAGGGAAGGGGAAATCGAGAGCATTGAACCTTGGGTTGATGCAAGTTGAATCCGAGGTCATCGCGGTGTACGACGCGGATAACACACCTCGGGAGGATTCACTCCGGTATCTGGTTGCCCAGCTTCTGGAGCACAAGGAACTGGGAGCCGTGATTGGCAAGTTCAGAACCGTGAACAAGGACGTCAACTTGCTTACGCGGTTCATCAACATCGAAACGCTGAGTTTTCAATCCATCCTCCAGGCAGGCCGATGGCAGATGCACAAGATTGCGACGTTACCGGGTACGAATTTTGTCGTCTGGACCCACATTCTGCGCTCGCTGAACGGCTGGGATGAGCAAGCGCTGACCGAGGACTCCGAGCTGAGCATTCGAATGTACGAGAAGGGGTACACCATCAAGTACATCCCGTATGCAGTCACATACGAGCAAGAGCCGCAGGCATGGGGAGTCTGGCTCCGCCAGCGGATGCGTTGGGTTCGAGGGAACAACTACGTGATCGCGAAATTCGCCAAGGAAGTCCCAAAGTTCAAAAAGAAGCGGCTCGCGTTCGACCTTCTCTACACACTTTCGCTCTATTACATTTTCTTTGGTGCGATCCTGATCTCCGACATCCTGTTCGTGGTCAGCGGACTGAATCTCGTGAGCATCGCGCTGCCGGGACCGTACACGCTGGTCTGGATCTTTGCCTTCTTTCTGTTCGTCCTGGAAATCATGCTCGCGATCTCCTTTGACTCCGAGGATAGTTTCCGGTCAGTCGGATTGATCGTGCTGATGTACTTCACCTACTGCCAGTTTTGGATCTACGTCGTTGTGAAAGCGGTGTACTTGGAATACGTGAAGAAGGAGAAGCGGGTGTGGGACAAAACCATTCGGTTTGACGCGAAACCTTCGGAGGTGCAACGTGAACAGTAGAATTGTTCGTCTGCTCGCGGTAATGATATCGTGCGCTGCAGGAGCCGAAGCGCAGCTATCGGGATATTCCTCGGCAGGGTTCGGCTATCATCAGAATCCGCTCTATAACTACGAGAAGGTCTCCGACCAGGTCACGCAGACGTATCTCGAGATCTCTTATCAGACCGGCTCTGAAAACTCGGCGTTCAGCGCTCGCTACGTAGGCGGGTTGATGGCGTTCAACCGTTTCGCCGATCACAACTTTTACGAGCATAGCGTGCTCGGACGGTATGCCGCCCACCTCCTGAAGACCCCCCAGTCGAATGCAAAAAAGGTCGAAGAACCGGAAAGCGACGACGAGGAGGAATTCGAAACGGAGCAGGAAGCGAGTTATCGCGACTCCACCGATGCGTTCTTCGAGCTTGCCCTGAAGGCCTCCGCCCGCCATGACAAAGCGATCTATCGCGAGTTCGACAACCAGGGCGCAGAGCTGACCCTTGCCTACCGCTGGGCCGCAGGAGAGCGCTCCTACTATCGACTCGTCAACTTACTGGCGTTGCACAGATATAGCAACGTGAGCGAGCTGTCAAACGTCAATGACCTCTGCACCTTCGAGGGAGGCGTGTGGAATGAGTCAGGCTTCGTGTACGGCTTCACCGCGTCCGCAGGACTGAAGTACTACACGACGGATGTGTACGATACGACGCGCTTTGAATCTGCCAAAACGATCGGTCAGGGTTCTTCCGGCAAGGGGAAACAAGGAGGTAAGGTGTCAACGCCCACGGGGAAAGACATCCTGCTCCAGCCTCAGGACAACGGAACCGTTCAGGTGGTGGGTGCGCTCTTCCTCAGACAGGACTGGTCAAGCCGATCATCACTCCTTTCAAGCGTTGGCTATCGGTGGGCACTGCACTCCGCCGTTCGGTACCTTGCCCAGAAAGCAAACGCTTCAATGATGAACGAAGACATCTACAATGATTTCTTCAGTTACGAAGGCCCGGAGGTGCGACTTCGACTCACTCAAGAACTCGTCGCCAAGATCCAGGTGATTCTGGAAGCTGAGCTCCAGCACAAGCTATTCGGCGCCCCCGCACTCAACCTTGCGGGCGAGCAGACTGCCCCAAAGCGGAAAGATCTGCGTTCAGCCATCGAGCTGTACGCGTCTCGGTATTTTGATCTCATCAATGGATTCGGGCTGGACATCTTCGTCAGCGGCGGAGTGCTCCGTAATCAATCGAACGACGACTATAACGACTATTCGTTGTACAGCATTTCGGCAGGCCTGGGAATCAGCTTCTGAGTCGAGTCGGCATGAGAAAAGCCATCCTCCTTCTTCACGCCTGTCTCGTTACCACAATCCTTCTCGCCGCCGACTGGAGTTGGCAGCATCCAAAGCCCCAGGGGAACACGCTCTGGAAGACTGCCTTCGCGAACGAGCGTTGCGGCTTTGCCGTTGGCGACCACGGCACGATCCTGGCCACCGTCAATGGGGGTGCTACCTGGGAGATTCAGTATGAGGGCATCACTGACCATCTGCGGGATGTCTTTATCATTGACTCTGTGACTGCGTGGATTGCTGGAGACAATGGCATCATTCTCCGGACAACCGACGGCGGGACTCGGTGGATCGAGCAGCAGAGTGGCACAGCGAACGGCCTGAACTCCATCTTCTTCCATGACCAGCTGAATGGTTGGGCCGGAGGCGACGCCCGAACTCTCCTCCGCACAACGAACGGAGGCATCAGATGGGACCCGCAATCGCTCCCCAGCGGCACACCAAATCCGAACACCGTCACCATCAATGGCATCTGGTTCTCCTCTCCCAGCGACGGTTGGGCCGTCGGCTCAAACGGACTGATCATGCACACAACGAATGGAGGCTTGACGTGGACGGTCCAGCAATCCTCCGGCGAAACATGCCTGCGTGTGAAGTTCTCCTCCGCAACAACGGGATTCGCCGTCGGCACGAACGGCACAATCTACAGCACATCGAACGCCGGCTCAGCGTGGAGCAAATCGACAACCGGTCTTCCGAGCGGGCTGAATGATCTCTGCTTCCTTTCCCCGTCGGACATTTGGGTGGTTGGAGACAACGGAACGGCTTTTCATTCCACCAACGGGGGCGTGAGTTGGAGCCGGGACCCGCTGAACACGTACGCCACGGTGAACGGGATCGCCCTCGCCGGAAGCACAATCATCGTCGCCGGTGAATACGGGCTCCTTGCCTCACGAGCCGCAGGAACGGGATGGGCGTTCACAAACTCGGGTCAGCACCGCTCGGTCAACTGGATTGCTTCCTCGGATACTGATTTCGGGACAGCCGTCGGACAGGACGGACTGATCCTCCGAACGACTGACGGAGGGAAGTCGTGGGAAGAGATCAACAACGGGCTGACGCTGGACTCATTCTACGGTGTCGAGTGCATCGGACGGAACCTTGTTTGGGTGGTGGGTGATCTCGGTGTCCTCCTCGCGAGCTCCGACGGTGGAACGACGTGGGTGCAGCAGACAACCTATACCTTCAATACGCTGCTGAGCATCAGCTTTGTGGATGCACTGAACGGCTGGGCGAGCGGTGAGATTGTTCACACGACTGACGGTGGAAAGAACTGGACAAAGCAGTCAAGCGGTCGAAGTGTCGTTCTGTACGGAGTGAAGTTCAGAGACCTCAACCAGGGTTGGATCGCAGCAGATCAAGGCACGATCCTTTCCACAACGGATGGAGGGAAGAGTTGGTCGACGCAGGCTAGTGGAGTGACTGCCCCGTTGTTCGCAGTGGATTTCCTCGACGATGCTACTGGCTTCATCGCTGGCGCAAGCGGGACTATTCTCAAAACCACGAACGGAGGGACTTCCTGGACCCGCTCCACCACGGCAACAACTCGCGACCTGTTCGTTGTGACCGGAGCGACGGCAAACACGGTCTGGGCGATTGGAGACAGCGGGCTCATCTTGTGCAGCACGGATCGTGGAGTGACGTGGTTTCCGGAGTTTTCCAATACGGGGTACGATCTGTTCGGTCTCTACGTGGTCTCCGACTCCCTCGCGTGGATCTGCGGAGACAATGGCACTATTCTGTCAAATAGGAGCGCCCCGATCATGAGTTCGGTCGAGAAGAGGAATACGGAGCACGAGCGCAGCATCTCAGGTGAGTTCAACCTCCTCCGAAACTTCCCGAATCCTTTTAGCTCGCGGACGGCGGTTAGCTATCAGCTCTCCACATACAGCTTCGTGGACCTGAGAGTGTATGATGTCTTAGGCCGGGAGGTTGCTGTCTTGGTGAACGCGCAACAGCCGCCGGGCATGTATCGAGCTACCTGGGATGCGGGCGAACTGCCCAGCGGCATCTTCTTCTATCGACTCTCCGTCGGCAGTGTCACAAAGATCGCCCGGATGAACCTGGTGAAGTAAATCGCTCAAAAAAAAGGCAACCTCGCATCTGAGGTTGCCTTTTGTATTTTCCAGCCTCGTCCGATCTCGACTGGACTCAACAATCACGTAAGCTCTGCCCGGATGAATTCCCGATTGAGGCGAGCGATGTGCATAACGGAAATCTTCTTCGGACATTCCGCCTCGCACGCATAGTTGTTCGAGCAGTTGCCAAACCCCTCTTTGTCCATTTCCTCGACCATGCGGAGCGCACGCTCTTTGCGTTCAACCTGTCCTTGAGGCAAGAGAGCCAAGTGCGAGACCTTCGCGGCAACGAACAGCATTGCCGAAGAGTTCGGGCACGCCGCGACACATGCACCACATCCTATGCACGCGGCCGCATCCATCGATTCCTCTGCAACCGGCTTCGGAATCGGGATCGCATTTGCGTCAGGCACGGCGCCGGTCTTGGCAGAAATATATCCGCCCGCTGCCATGATACGGTCAAGAGCAGTCCGGTCGACCACAAGGTCTTTGATCACGGGGAATGGCTTGGCACGCCAGGGTTCCGCAACGATGGTGTCACCATCCTGGAACAGGCGCATGCGAAGCTCGCACGTTGCCGTTCCTCTCCCTGGTCCGTGGGACCGGCCGTTGATGACAATCCCGCAGCTTCCACAGATGCCTTCACGGCAATCGTGATCGAACGCGACCGGATCCTCGCCTTTCTTGACCAGATCGACATTCAGGATATCGAGCATCTCCAAAAACGATGCATCCGGCGAGATGTTATTGACCTCGCAGGTGACGAATCGACCTTTTTCCTCCCGGTCCTTCTGACGCCAGATTTTCAGTTTGAAGTTCATTACTCGTGGCTCCTTGTCTCGGTAGAGGTCCGACTTCTCCTCAGGAAACCTTCCGAAGGTCCTCTCACCAGCTCCCAAATTCTCGGAAGGTTAAGAAGAATTCGGACTTCTTACTGGATTTACTTGTAACTCCTTTGCGAAGGCTTCACGTATTCAAACGCGAGCGGCTCTTTGTGCAGTTTCGGAGTCTTGCCGACGCCATTGAACTCCCACGCTGCCACGTAGCAGAATCGCTTGTCGTTGCGCATGGCCTCCCCCTCTTCCGTTCGATGCTCCTCGCGGAAATGCCCGCCGCACGACTCTTCGCGATGCAGGGCATCGAATGCGATCAGTTCTCCAAGCTCCAGGAAATCTGCGACGCGTCCGGCTCTCTCGAGCTCAGAATTCAGCTCGTTCGGGCCCCCGACGAGCTTCACGTTTTGCCAAAATTCCTTACGCACCTTCGGTATCTCCGCGAGCGCTTTCCGCAGGCCAGCCCTGTTCCGCCCCATGCCGACATTCTCCCACATAATCCTTCCGAGCTCACGGTGAAACTCCTCAACAGTTTTCTTCCCGTTGATTGACATAAGCTTCTTCACCATCTGCTCGATGGATTGCTGGACTTCTTTGAATGGCGCATCCTCAGTCTTTACCGGCTTAAACTTCGCCGTCGCGAGATAATCACCGATCGTATACGGCAGGATGAAATAGCCATCGGCCAAGCCCTGCATCAGGGCGCTGGCCCCAAGGCGGTTGGCTCCGTGATCGGAGAAGTTGGCCTCGCCGATCACGTAAAGACCGGGGATCGTGCTCATCAGATTGTAATCAACCCACAACCCACCCATAGTGTAGTGAACGGCCGGATAGATCCGCATCGGAACCTTGTAGGGATCCTCCGCCGTGATTTCGTGATACATATCGCAGAGGTTTCCGTACCGCTCCTCGATGACGTGCCGGCCCAAGCGCATGATCGCTTCGGCGAAGTCCAGATACACCGCCCGGCCCGTAGGGCCGACACCAAGCCCGTTGTCGCACATCTCCTTCGCACGGCGCGAGGCAACATCCCGCGGCACGAGATTGCCAAATGAGGGATACAGACGCTCGAGGTAGTAGTCCCGATCCTCTTCAGGGATGTCTTCCGGCCGCCGCATGTCCCCCTTCTTCTTCGGGACCCAGATGCGACCGTCGTTTCGGAGACTCTCGCTCATTAACGTCAGCTTCGACTGATACTCACCGCCCTGCGGAATGCACGTGGGGTGAATTTGTGTGAAGCATGGATTGCCGAATGCGGCGCCTTTCTTGTACGCCCGCCAGATGGCCGTTGCGTTGCTCGCTTTTGCCATGGTGGAGAGAAAGAAGACGTTCGCATAGCCGCCGGTTGCCAGAACAACAGCGTTCGCGGCACAGGCTTCGATTTCACCGGTAACAAGGTTCCGGCAGACGATGCCGCGGGCCTGGCCATCGACGAGAACCAGATCAAGCATCTCGCGACGCGGGAAGAACTTCACTGTCCCATCCCTGATTTGCCGGCTTATCGCCGAATAGGCCCCAAGGAGCAATTGTTGACCCGTCTGACCCCTCGCGTAGAATGTTCTTGAAACCTGGGCACCTCCGAATGAACGGTTGTCGAGATAGCCTGAGTAATCACGCGCGAAGGGGACGCCCTGGGCAACACACTGATCGATGATGTTGCCGCTCACCTGAGCAAGGCGATACACATTTGCCTCGCGCGCGCGATAGTCCCCTCCCTTTACGGTGTCATGGAAAAGACGCCAGATGCTGTCGCCATCGTTCGCGTAATTCTTCGGCGCATTGATACCTCCTTGGGCAGCAATGCTGTGGGCGCGGCGTGGAGACTCGTGATACGAAAAGGTCAGGACGTTGAAGCCAAGCTCTCCGAGGCTTGCCGCAGCGGAAGCGCCGGCCAAGCCCGTTCCTACAACAATGATGGTGTATTTCCGCTTGTTGGCGGGATTCACCAGTTTCAAATTGAACCGGTGGGTGTCCCACTTCTTCTCAATTGGTCCAGGTGGAATCTTCGATTCAAGCGTCATGGTAATTGAACTCCCGTTGGTGAAGCTGAAGAGTGAAGCCGGAGATCTTCAGCCTGTCATGATTTAAACCAGAGGAAATACGCCGGCATCGCAGCAAATGCCAGTGGAATAATCAGCCAGAAAATTATCGCGAACGCGTCAATCAGCGACTTGTACTTCTTGTTGTTGAGTCCGAGCGTTTGAAAGCCCGACTGAAAGCCGTGCTTCAGATGAAAAGCGAGAAAACCAACAGCGATGATATAGAAAATGCTCAGAACCGGGTCAGAAAATGCCTCCGAAACCATTTGGTAGGGAGGCTTTGGCTCAGCTCCAAATCTCGTCGGGATCCAGAAGGTGGTCAAGTGCGAGACCAGGAAGAAACCCACGAGACCTGAGCTCGTGGTCAGCATGGGCCGGCGCGAGGAAAACGGCGTGTTGTCCTTCAAATTGTACATCTCGTAGCGTACGGGCCGTGAGAGCCAGTTCTTCATCCACACTACGACGCCGCTGATCATATGGGCTACGATCCCGATGAACAGGACCACCTCCGTGATCCTGATGGCAAGGTTTGAAGACATGAAATGTGCGACCTCGTTGTACGTTTCACCGCCATCGCGCTTGAACAGAAAGAGATTCGCAGAGACATGCACGATGAGAAAGGTGCAGAGGAAGAGCCCGCTCAGGCTCATGATAATTTTCTTGCCGATGGAAGAACGCCAGAATGCAATGAACTTGTTCATACAGAGGTACCTTGTGGTTTGATCAACCTTCAATTAAACTCGGTTCCCGTGTTCACGGGAAGGCTGGGCAGAATCCTCAGCCAAACACTGTGTGCAGAAGGTCCCCCTATCTCGAAGGAACTCCTTTGGAGCGGGAGATGGGATCATCGGATGGATGCAACAGATACTTATGGAACCGCGTTTTCTGCTGTGTGATAGTAGAAAAGATTTGGAGAAAAATCAATTCTCAATGTCATTGATGAACGACGCTCTCGCCCAAGAACCGCCTGATGGAAATCGCACTTCCAAGAATACCGAGCAGACATCCGACACCGATGACAACCCCATAGTAGAATGGCTCCATGCGAACAAAGTCGGACAGCTCGACGGAAATCCAGCGGGCAAGATATTCAAAAACGAGAAAGAGAATTCCCGCTGCCGCGCATCCACCGATGAAACCTTGGACGAAACCTTCGAGAACAAAGGGACCGCGTATGAACGACTTCGTCGCTCCAATGAGCTTCATGGTTTGCACGATTTTCCGCTTCGCATAGATTGCCAGGCGGATGGTGTTCGCAACCAGGAAGATCGACGAGATCGTGATGAAGACTCCGATGCCAAAGATGAGCCAGAGGAACGTTGTCGCTCGTCGATCGAGCATCTCGAGCAACGTCTTGCGGTAAATGACGTCATCCACCCCCTTGATCTGCTTGACGGCTTGGTAGACTGACTCAGCAGCTTTCGCGGTCTTGAAGCCATCTTTCAGAAAGATCTTGATCGATGCCGGAAGTGGATTGAAGTCGAGAACCTTGTGAATGTCCTCACCGAACTCTTCTTTGAAGATTGCGGCAGCTTGCTCCTTGGAGACGTACCGAACTTCCCGCACCCCTTCAAGCGAAGCGATGCTGTCACGCACGATGGATACTTCAATCGGAGAAAGATGGTCCGCCAGGAAAGCTTCCATCTCCACCTTTTCGCGCAGCGATTCAACGACGTCGTTGGCGTTCAGGACCAGAATGGTAAAGGCCCCGAGCAACAGCAGGGATATGCAAATGGTCATGATCGCTGCAAACGTCGACAGCTTGGCCCGTGTGAAGCCCGAAAAACCTTCCCGGAAAATGTACCCGATCTGCATAGTCTCGCTCTCAATGCCCCCCTGCGGGTCACTTGGGGCTAGAAATTCGATTCATCGCGCCAGCGAATGATAAGCCACGGTTTTTGGGGCTCGGGTCGAGCCAACGCCAGCGTTGCATATCCGTCAACTCGAATGATGTCGCTTGGGTTAAAGGTGACCGTGAGATTGAAATTGCGACTGACGTTTGCTCGCGTGCTCAACGAATCGGTTGAAACGGAGATGATGTTGTTCCAGACAAGATCGAGCCGCTGGACGTTTTGGAACAGGCCGTGAGTGGTCATCATATCCTCATCTCTCCCCCACGTCACATCGACCCCCCGATCGTAGTCGCGAAAGACGAACGAGAAGTCCGAGCCGAGCAGCTGGCCGTAAATCGTCGTGTCGCGAAATGTGTAAGCATACTTGATGTTCTGAAAGACACCCTCGATCGTAGCAGGATCGCCAAGGATGGAATTTCCTTCCTCCAGGTTCTCATCCAACCCCGGAGCGAACGGATTGCAGGAGCCGAGCAAGAGGCAAAGAGGGAATATGATCACTATACGCTGCATGAGCGGCCAGAAATCAACTGTCGGCTTACCCAAACTTGAAACAGTAAACCTGGAACTGAGAACTGATAACTTCTATTGCCCAAACTCCCCTTTCAAATCACTCCACGTAAACGTGCTCGCGCCTGTCGGCACGTCAACCCAGCGCCAGATGACCCAGTTTCTCGAGCGATCGGCCAGCAGGAAGAACTGCGCTCGGCCTCGCGCCTCCTTTGGAATGCTTGCGACCGAGTGCTGCGCGGTCAAACGGTAGGTCGCTTCGTATTGTGCCGAATCCGATTGCAAGCTTTGTGCAGTCAGAGCGTCAAACGCGAGCGATGCGGAAGAGCCGCTTGGTATCTTCGATCGGAGGTTTTCGAAGTATTGCTGTTCGGATTGCTTGGCCCAGCTGAGGAACACCCCACCATATTTCAGCTTTGCCTGCAGTGTCGGCTCAAAAGCGAAGCTGCGTCCGGAAGTTGCAGAATCGGCAAACGACTTGAGGTAGTTCACACTGTTCATATCACGGAACGCGTTGATCATATTCGAAAACACCAGAGCGGGTTCGGAGGGGGGAACGTAGTTTGAGCTCGATTGCGTCGGCGGCTCGGGCTCCCGGGTCTCAAAGATGTTGCAGGAAACCATTGCAGCCAGCGCAATGAGGGTAATGCAAATGACTCGGGACCTCACATTCTTCGTCAACCACTCTTCAGGGAAGAGATTCATCAGACAGCAATCCGCCCCTCCAAGGCACGACTGAGTGTTGCTTCATCCGCGTACTCCAGATCTGTGCCCACCGGCAACCCACGAGCGATGCGGGTGACCTTCATCCCCAAGGGTTTCAAGAGCTTGGAGAGATACAGCGTTGTCGCCTCACCCTCCACATTGGGATTGAGGGCAAGGATCACCTCATCCACATTCGCGTTCGATAATCGCTGAAGCAATTCTTTGATCCTGAGATCTTCAGGACCAACGCCGTCGAGCGGAGAGAGCGCCCCGCCGAGGACGTGGTAGAGGCCTTTGAATTCATTCGTCCTTTCGAGTGCCAGGACATCCGTGGGTTGCTCAACGACGCAGATGAGCGAGCGATCCCTCTTGGTGTTGGAGCAGATCAAGCACGGATCGCTTTCCGTGATGTTCGAGCAAAGAGAACAATACCGCACTTTGTCTTTCACATTGACGAGCGCTTTGGCAAACGTGACCACGTCTTCGCGGGTCATCTTGACGACGTAGAGAGCGAGGCGATGGGCCGTTTTCCGACCGATGCCGGGAAGCTGTGCGAATTGTTCAGTGAGTTGCTCGACCGATTCTGCGGTGAAGATCATACTGTCCCGAGGGATCTACTGTTTTTGACGTTACAGACCCGGGAAATTCATGCCCGGAATATTGGGAACGATGCCGCTTGTGACCTTCTGCATTTCCTGCTGTGCCAGAGCGGCGGCGTTCTCCAAAGCCTTGTTCACCGCAGCCACAACAAGATCTTCCAACATCTCTTTCTCTTCTGGATTGACCACTTCTTTTTCAATCTCAATCTTGATGATCTGCTGTTTCCCATTCGCAATGACCTTGACCATTCCACCGCCAGCATCGGCCGTCACCGTCTTCTGCTCGAGCTCCGCTTGCACCTGAGCCATCTTCTCCTGCATTTTCTGCAGCTGCTTCATCATGCCCTGCATATTCGGCATCCCGCCCTTAAGCATCACGTGCTCCTTCGTCTCTCTGAGTTGAATTCGTTTGACTTTTGCTGGCAATATAGTCTGAAATGCGAGGAATGTCAACGAAGTGCTCCTCGGGCTTTGCAGCGGCGCATCATTTCTGAACACAACTCCAAGTCGAGCCACGCGGCAAAATCTGTTTGACATTCTGGCCGAATTGAGATATATTGGGAGCGACCCGGAGAATCTGCTCCGGGTTCTTTCGTCAATACCATTCCACAGTAGCTCAATGGTAGAGCATCCGGCTGTTAACCGGAGGGTTGTAGGTTCGAGTCCTACCTGTGGAGCGGTTCGACTTGCTCCATTGCCAGCTGATGTGATGGCGCGATTCTTTTTGCGATGTGGCTCGCTCACCGCTCCTTTCGGAGCCCTTTCACTACAGAGAGCGACACGGAGATAATCTCCAGAAGCCAGGCGAGTCGAACAGCCCTGAGCGACCCCGAGCGAGTCCACCGTTTGTTCCTGTCACGAGTCGAGGGGGAGTCGAAGGGCGAACTGACAATTCATGCCAGCATGGTTCTACATCTTGCGCTTGAAATCTGGTGGGCTGTACCCAGGTGCCACAAGGAACTTGCCAAAGCGCACGAAAGAACATTTCGGTGGTTTCGGTGGTCGGACGACAAGACTGGACCCACCACTGGAACTTACCTTCGCAGAGACATTCGACACATTTGCCGAAGCTGGGAGACGTGAATCTCAAGTCAAGCGATGGAGCCGAGCTAAGAAGGAAGCGCTCATACGGGGTGATGCTGAAGCTCTACAGATGCTTGCAAGACGGCGAAAGAGATAAGAGCAGCTGGCAATTCGAGCCCTAACCGCCCGTATGTTTTGAGCAAATTGCGCCGCCTACGCCAACCACATATTCACCGATCTCGATCGGAAACAAGAGAATGGAAAATCCTAGGGTTCACACATTTCACATCCCGGTCATGGGTCTGGCATTCTCCATCGACACCCCGATACGAGTCGCCCGATTCGGCATCTCTTCGGTGATATCGATCGTCGACGACATTCTGATCGAGCACATGCGAAAGCACTACTCCAGCCTGCACAGCGAACCGTACACCCCCATCTCTCCAAAAGATGACGACCATCGCGCCCGGAGGATTACGGCGTATCTCAATCTCGTGAACCGGATTGTGCAACGCCAAGTTGCAGAGTTGAAAGCCTCGGCGTTTGAACGTGGAAGCGAAATCGTCAAGTACTTTGAGATGCTGGCGGATCGCTCTCCGTTAATAGCCCTTTACCGTCGAATGATCAAGGTCGATGACCCGATCTCTCGAGCGACGCTGGAAAACGAACTGCGAGCGAAGATCGTTCCGGGTGCTATTGATGTGAATATCATGACTAAAGTGGATAAGACGAACAGCGGCACGAATCGAAAGGAGCTACCTCCGGAGTTCTCGGACGCACTCGCTTCCCTCCGCGGCTTCGCAAAGAGCGATCTCGAATCTTCGGTTGTCCTTTCTGCCGGACTGAATTCACGGTTGTTCAGCTATATGGGAAGATGCCCCGAGTTTCTTCCAGACACCAACGGCACCCTGAGGAAAAAAGTTATTCTGAAAGTGAGCGACTACCGGTCGGCATACATTCAGGGAAAAATACTGGCAAAGAAGGGGATATGGATTTCAGAATTCCGCATCGAATCGGGTCTCAACTGCGGAGGTCATGCGTTTGCAACGGACGGAATTCTCATGGGACCAATTTTGGAGGAATTCAAGACAAAGAAGCACGACCTGCTCCGTGAATTGCACGAATTGTACTGCGCAGCGCTTCGGGAAAAAGGCATCGCAGTGCCTTTGTCGCCACCGAAGGTGCGAATCACCGTCCAAGGGGGCATCGGCACAGCCAACGAAGACTCGTTTCTGCGTGAATTCTATGAGGTCGATGGAACGGGTTGGGCATCGCCATTCCTGCTGGTCCCCGAAGCCACAAATGTTGACGACGAGACCAGGAGGAAGCTTGCCACCGCGCGAAAAGAGGATTACTATCTGAGCGACGCTTCGCCGCTCGGGATTCCATTCAGCAACCTGCGTGACACCTCAAGCGAACAGCAGATACGCCGGCGCGCGGACGAAGGCAAACCGGGAAGCCCATGTCTGAAGAAGTTCCTCGTTTCGAATACCGAATTCACCAAGGAACCCATCTGCACCGCATCGAGACAGTATCAGTCACTGAAGCTTAAACAGCTGAAGCGTCTGGATCTTGATCCAGAGGAGTTGGATCATAAGATTGGGAAGGTTCTTGAAAAAGTGTGCCTCTGCGAGGATCTTGCGGCTACCGCGCTGATCAACAGCAAGTCGAATGGGACGCCCGAAAGCCACGCTGTAGCCATTTGCCCCGGCCCGAACCTTGCGTACTTCTCAAAGATTGCCACCCTGGAAGAAATGGTGGGGCACATTTATGGACGTGTCCAGCTCCTCACAGTACTTGACCGCCCGAATTTGTTCGTCAACGAATTGCGCTTGAATGTCGAATATCTCAGAAACGAGATCAGGAAACGGCTCGATTCGTGGACTGC
>Ga0315281_10002318_pt1 | contig 28226 bp, 27 predicted proteins | sample YL17G07_0_MG_FD_204540 | JGI IMG/M metagenome (GOLD analysis project Ga0315281, IMG submission 204540) | Sediment microbial communities from Yellowstone Lake, YNP, Wyoming, USA - YL17G07_0 | ecosystem: Environmental > Aquatic > Freshwater > Lake > Sediment | place: USA: Wyoming | collected...
TCTATTACAAAGGAATCAAACTGCTGGCCGCCACACGAAAAAATCTTGCCCTAGAGGCGGCCTAAACCATGAACACCCTGACAGAATTAAGTGGCAGTTACACTGACAGATTGACATTGCAGCGACATGCCGTGGGAAATTAATTTGACCGGGGAAATAACGACGCATGGAGAAATTATGGCGGGAGGAGGTCGTCCCCCCGCCAACGTGGAGCAATATTATCTTTTTTCCATCCCGGCAGGTTGTTTTGTAACCTGCTGGGCTATTAGGTCGCCTTTTCCGCTATCGATGAGGTCGTGCCAGACGTTGGCCGGCGCGAGGAAGGTGCTTCCAGGTTTTACCGCCATGGTCTGTTCGGAGCCGTCGTCTAATTTAAACGTGCCGGTTCCGGCGATGACTGTGAATATCTGGTCGCCGGTCGGGTGCTTGTGGTATCCGATGGCCTGTCCAGCCTTGTAATAATACACGTCGAGGGTAAGCGAGTCGGTTTTCAAAAGGGTGACTTTTGAGACCGCGCCGTCGGTATATGCCTTCTTTTCATTTATGTCAGACGATTGTATAGCCATTAATTCCTCCAGATTTTATTATGATTAAGAGATATCCGGCGCAACCGCGCCTTGAGTGATATTATAACATTTTTACGGTGCGTTTGAAGATCCCAAGTCTGGAACCCTCGTCTGGCTGTTTTCCGCCCCTTTTTTCTTTTCGTATAAAAGAATCAGGCTTATCCGCCTGTTTCTCGCGTCCCTCGGGTCAGACTTTACGTACGGCTCGGTGTCGGCGTACCCCACGACGCGTGCTATACGGTATGGGTCTATCCCGTTAACCTCCAGCTCTCTGCGCGCGGAGGAAGCTCTCATGGTGGACATGTCCCAGTTGCTGATTCCGGCCGCGGTGTACGGCAGGGAGTCCGTGTGCCCCTCCACAGCTATCCGGTTTGTGGTTTCCTTTATGCTTTCCGAAATCATGGCCAGTACCTCTTTCGCCCTGGGGGTCAGCACGGCGCTTCCAGGCTCGAACATGGCGCTTCCGGCGTTGTCCACTATTTGTATCCTTATCCCCCCCTCAAAGGAGTCCAGCATGATTTGGTCTTTGAGCTTCATGAATTTTTGCTCGACGGCGGCCTCTATTTTTGACTTCATCTGATCAGGCGTAAGGTCCTTTAAGGCAAGCTCAAGCTTATTGGAGTCGGAGGGGGCCGGTTGGTTTTTGTTTGCGGTGATCATTCCAGGGGCCGACATCAACCCTTTGCCCGATCCGGGCAAAATGGAGCCGCTTCCTTCTTTGAACAGGTTAAACTCTTTGAAATATTCGGCCATAACAATCCGCTTTTCGGGCGAGACCATCGAAAGAAGCCACAGCAGAAGGAAAAACGCCATCATGGCTGTGACGAAGTCGGCGTAGGCCACCTTCCACGAGCCGCCGTGAGCGCCGGCGTGACCTTTTTTCACCTTCTTTATTACAATTGAGCCTTCGCCTTTTTTGTCCGACATTATTTTTTTATCTTTGACATTGCGGCCTCGACCTCTTGGAACGAGGGCCTTTGAGAGCCGGGTATCACCCTTCTTCCGAATTCAATCGCCACCTGCGGGGCGTCCCCGCGAACGAAGGCGACCATTATCACTTTAAGCACGCCGAAGAACTGGTGATCTTCGGCGGCGAGCGCCTCCAAGTTTTTTGATATCGGCCCCATGTACCCGTAACACAAAAGAACCCCGAGGAACGTGCCAACAAGCGCCGCGCCAACGTGGTGGCCCAGAACGGACGGCGGCTCGTCTATCTTGCCCATTGTTATGATGACGCCAAGAACCGCCGCGACTATCCCAAGGCCGGGGAGCGCGTCGGCAACGTTTCCCAGAACCCTCGCCCCGGTGCCGGCCTCCTCGTGGTGGGTGTCCATCTCCGCGTCAAGAAGCGCGTCGAGGTCGTGGTGGGACATGGTGGTGGACATTATCGTCCTTAGCGTGTCGGTGATGAAATCCATAACGTGGTGATTGGCCTTTATTTTCGGATATTTCGTGAAGATTCGGCTTCCGCTTGGTTTTTCCACGTCTTCCTCTATAGATATAAGGCCTTCCTTCCTAATCTTGAAGAATATCTCGCTCATAAGCATCAGAATCTCGACGTAGTCGCTTTTGGTGTAGGTTTTTCCGGACATTATTTTTTTTAGGTCGGTCATCACCAATTTGATTACCTTCATCGGGGCCTGAATTATGAAACCACCCAGGGCGGCTCCCCCGATTACGACGAGTTCGGCGGGTTGCATTAAAACGGAAAAATTGCCGTGTTCCATGGCATAGCCGCCCAATACACAGACAATTACTATAATTCCGCCTATTATCGCTACCATCTTCTTATAATTCCTTCTTTCCTCGAAGTATTTCCCGTTGCCTTAAAAACACATAATGGATTATGCGTTCCCTTAAATCCTCGGTCATCGGCAAGTATTTAACGTATATCGCGCCTTCCTCGCTTCTAACTACCTTCCCGGCCAAATACATGGCCGCCGGGGGGGTCGCCGGAAGCAGGGTGCGCATCTCGACAAGCGTCCCTTCCGGGAACGCCTCCGGGCCGTACACCTTTATGCCGCTTCCGCTTATTTCCACCTTCCTATATGGAATCTGGCGAAACTCGGAATGCTCCCTGTGCATAAGTTGCAAAATAGCGTCCAGCTTCGCGTCGATCATTCTAAACCATCTTTGGATATCTTTGTCGTCCAATTCAGGCAGGTCGTGCGAATCCTCTAATTGTATGTCGGTTGCCAGCCTAGACCCAAGCGAACTTTGGTCAAGTTCTGTTATCGGCGAAACAGCCAACGGAATTGAGGCCTCCACCGAAGAAAAGTTTTCGTGCAAAAATTCATCCATTTGTCGATTATATCCCAGCCCTGCCTTGTCCACCCATACTAAAGCTGGCAAATTAGAGGGCGGCGCGACATTGAATAATCCCGTAAAAAAGATTAAAATACCTTTTTAAGGAGTTCGAAGTATATGAGGTCGTGCGTCTTGGCTGAAATAAAGAACCGTCCAATTAGGCTTCCTTTGTCATATGAGAGATGTAGAGTTGGCGTCCGTTAGCAAGCCACGGAATGTCGTCGTTATCGGTGGCGGCGTGAGCGGGATGACTGCGGCGGTGGAGGCGGCCGAATCCGGCTCTGAAGTACTGCTTGTGGAGTCCGGCCACCAGCTTGGCGGCCGGTTGAACGGCATGCACAAGTATTTTCCAAAGTTGGACAGCCCCTCGATGGGGCTTGAGATACACCTGCGCAGGATAACGCGCAACCCCCGCATAACAGAGCTTAATAACACTGACGCTGTCTGCATCACCGGCACCCGGGGGAATTTCAGCGTGGAGCTGGCTGTGAAGCCTAATTTTGTGGACTCCAAATGCAACGGATGTGGCAAATGCGTCGAAGTATGTCCCGTGGAAATAGTTGATAAGTTCAATTTCTCGATGTGTAAGACAAAGTCGATATACCCGTTGCCCAACGGCACTTCCCGGTACGTTATAGACCCGGATTCCTGCAAGGGCGCCGGTTGTGGCAAATGCGTGGAAGTATGTCCGGAAAAGGCCATTGACCTAAGCCAAAAAGCAGAGAACTTAACCGTCCAAGCCGAAAGTGTCGTCGTGGCCACCGGTTGGGAGCCTTACGAGGCCGGTAAGATATTAAAGCTCGGCTTCGGCAGAGTTCCCAACGTGATTAACAACATGATGATGGAGCGGCTGGTCGCGCCAAACGGCCCCACAGGCGGAAGGATTTTGCGCCCGTCGGACTCAAGCGAGCCGGCCCACATAGTTTTCGTGCAGTGCGCCGGCTCCCGCGACGAGGAGCATCTTCCGTATTGTTCTTCAGTCTGTTGCATGGTGTCTCTTAAGCAGGCGGTTTATATAAGGGAGGCCCATCCAGACACGAAAGTAACCGTCATATACACGGAGCTGACCAACCCATGCCCCGGAAGGTACGATAAGTTTTTGGCCAATGTTATCGACGACGAGAAGATAAAATACTTAAAAGGGAAGGTCGCCATGGCCTCCGAGAACGCGGCAACGGGCGGAGTTTTGCTCGAGGTCGAGGAGTCGACCGGCACAAAAAAGACGGTGGAGGCCGATATGGTGGTTCTTGCCACCGGGATGGTGCCTTCCATTCTTTCGAACGTCCTCAGGGAAGTGATGGTTTTGGACAAACACGGGTTCATGGATCCGCAGTTTCAGAAAGAGGGCGTATACATCACTGGCACGGCAAAAATGCCTTTCGACGTCACCTCGTCCATGCTGGATGCCGCCGGCACGGCGCTTCGCACCACCCAACGCATAAGACAATAAGCGGTATCAACGCTTGGTCGCGCTTTTATCGAAGGAAAACGAAAGATTCATTTTGTTTATGGCGGCCGTTGTGCTGTTCCTGCTCGGATATGCGCATATGGCAAAGTTTGGTTTCGGGTTTTCACAATTTAAGGACAGCTTTCGCGAGTACGCGCTGATTTGCACGGCCGGGGGGATGTTCGGGTGGCTTCTGCTTGAATCGGCCCGCGGATACAGGGAGAAGCTATTTTTTTCGCCCAGTCCGTCGTTGTTTCCAAGCTTGGAAACGCTAGGCGTTTTGTCGGCTCCGGTTTTTCTCGTTGTGCTTCACCAGTTCCGGTATTTTCTGAACGACGGGCCGGCCAATATTGCCATGGGGCTTGTCTTGCTGTGCTACTCTGTTTTTTCCAAGGATGATGACTCCAGAACGACTTCGGAAATTGACAAGGGGGATGCGGATCTGTCCGTCATAAGGCTTAAATTCAGGAATGAAGGGTTTTCTGTGGAGCTACTCAAAAGGCTTGCCGAGGCGCATAAAAAGCATGGAAATCATTCCAAGGCCAAGCTCGTCAACAATTTCATGGAAGAGATTGAAAAGAGAGGGAAAACGTCTTGATAAACAAAGCCGTAAGTTCTCCTATTGTTCTGGCGCTTTCAGGGGCGTCAGGGGCTGTTTACGGAAGGGAGATATTCGACAGGCTCTACGATTCCGGCGTGAAACTTCATCTGGTTATCACTTCGACGGCAAAAACCATTATGTCCGATGAAATCGGTTTGAGGGAGAATTATTTTCGGAAAAAAGGGGTGACCCTTCACGACAATTCAAGGTACGACGCGCCTATCGCAAGCGGCTCTTTTTTGACCGCCGGCATGGTTGTGGCCCCCTGTAGCATGGGGTGTTTGGCGAGAATCGCATCCGGTGTCTCGACCGATCTTTTGGAGAGGGCGGCCGACGTGCATCTTAAGGAGCGCAGACCGCTGATTTTGGTGCCGCGCGAAACGCCGCTTTCGGACATTCATCTTGAGAACATGCTAAGGCTCTCCCGAGCCGGAGCCGTTATTCTCCCCGCCATGCCAGCCTTCACCCACAAACCAAAGACGGTGGACGACCTTGCCACGTTCATAGCCGGGCGCGTGCTGGACCAGCTTAAAATCCCGCAGGACTTCGCGCCGCGATACACCGGCGGCGAGTAGGAAAACGCGTGGCCCGGCAAATTCGGATACTTTTCCTCGGCACTGGAACATCGACCGGAATCCCGGCGATCGGTTGCGCGTGCAAGACCTGCCGTTCGACCGACGAGAGGGACAAAAGAACGCGCTCCTCCGCGCTTATAAGCTGGGAGGACAACGGCGTCACAAGAAACGTGCTTTTGGACGCGTGCACCGACCTGCGTTTTCAGGCGCTCCGTTTCGAGCTTAATCATCTGGACGCGGTTTTGTTCACCCATTCCCACGCCGACCATATCCACGGCATTGACGAGTTGAGGAGCTTTAATTTTATCCAGCGCTCGACCATACCCTGCTACGCCTCCGCTTTTACGGTCGCCGACATAAAAAACAGGTTCCCGTATATTTTTAACCCGTCCAAACAGGCGATGGAGGGGGGTGGCATACCGAAGTTGACGTTGCAGGCAGTGGAAGGGGAGTTCGAGCTGTTCGGCCTGAAGGTGTCCGTCCTTCCGGTAAGGCACGGCTTCGCCGAGGTGTTCGGATACAGGTTCGGTTCTCTGGCGTATATAACGGACGTAAATTCAATCCCCGAACCGACGATGGAGAATCTGAAATCACTTGACGTGCTAGTCCTTGGAACCGTGCAAAGAAAACCGCACACTACGCATTTCGGGCTTTACGAGGCGCTGGATGTTTTGAAGAAAATCGGGCCGCGAAAGGGATATATTACGCATATGAACCACGACCTGATGCACGCCGACCTGTTGGCCGAACTGCCGGAAAATATTTTGCCCGCGTACGACGGCCTTTCGCTGACGGCGGGGGATATTTAGTGCGCGTTCCGGTGTCGGCGCATTTTTTGGTTTTGGCGGCCGTCTGCCTGCTGAAATACGCGCCGTTTCTTCCCGTGCTTTATTCCGTCTCGTTCATGGCGGTTTTGTCCGGATTTCTGTTGATAGCCGAAAAAGAAACGTCGGATTCGTCTTACATTCGATTCGCGGCGTTTCTTTCCCTTCTTGCGCTCGTCATTGTCTGGCGGGATTTCCCCTCGATAGCGTCGGCTGTCTTGGCGGGTTGGGCGTTTCGTGGAATCTCGGCGCGCCATGGATTTTTAGTGGAATCCCCGTCGAAGAGTTTTTTGGCGGAGTCCGTTTTCGCATCGTTGGTTTTCGTTTGGGCTTCGGACACAAGCTTGAGTTTTGTTTCCCCTTGGATAATTCCAGAGGTCGTTTTGCTTCTTATTCTGTCGCGCGGTTTCGCGGCCAGGTTTAAGTGGGGAAGCTCCGTTTTGATGGGGGAGGCGGTGTCCGCCGCTTTGGTGGCGGGGTTCGCGGGCATGGATACCGCTTTCGTAGTTTTTGCCAGGAATCCGTTCCACACGATGCTCATGTCCGCCATTTTGGCGTACGTCCTGAACGGCGCCGGGGTGCTGGGCAGGCTTTCAACTTGGATTTTCTTCATAGCCGGGAGCCTTATTTTCACTTTCGCTGGGCAGGAGGCGTTTATTTTATTTTTCCTTTTCACCATGACGTTGCTGGCGAGCGAAAGACTTTGGCCGGATTCCAATGCGGAGCCGCTGTATAACCTGTCTTCGATAATGGCGGCCGGTATCGCCGTTTATTCTATTGGAGCGGAGGATCCGTTTTCCGCGTACCTCGCCGTTTCGGGACTGTTTTCCGCCTCGGCTTTCTATGCGTGGGGAGGGATGGGCGCAGGAGGATTTAAAAGTTTTCGCGGATTAATTTACGGGGTCGGCGGGGCCGGAATTGTGTCAGTCTCTACCTGGGTCTCGTCGTTTCTTCCATATACCGCCATGCCGGTAGTCCTTTTGGGAGGCGCCTCCGCGTTGCTAATCCCATATTTTGCCGTCGTTCTTGAGGATTCCGAGCGGGACGAAAAATGGCTCGTAGCCGCCACCGGTGCTCTCTCAGCCGCCTTCATGTTCAAAATGGCGCTTAAATTCTTGGTGGGTTTTTAAAGGTATTTGGCGGCGACGAAGGGGAAGGCGATAAGGGCGGCACCTACGACGATCATCATCGCCATTCCCGAAGTGAAATATGGATATACCATCAGGCCCGCACCGCTCCCCATCCAAAGATATTTGGCCCGTTTTTTTCCGAACATGAAATAGGCCATTCCAACGAGACCGAAAAACGCTCCCGCTATTAGTTCGTCAGGTGAACCCAATGAGCTTAAATCCATAATAATCCCCTGGCAAAAATGTGGAAAGCCGTTGTTCAATGATTTTATTTGTCGGTAGTATAGCAGGATTCTTCAAGGAATTATTTTGAAGGAAGAGAAAAGGGCCGTTGCCGGAAAAGGGGAGAGGGGGACAACGGCCCTTGGAAGATAGAATTATTAGAAGCCCATGCCCATTTCGATGTAGCCGCAGGGACAGACGTCGAAGCAGATGTGGCATCCGCTACATTTCGTGTAGTCGCTGAACATTGTTTGTCCGACCGGCATTTTCTTGTCCTTGCTTATCGCCTCTCGCGGGCAGAAGACCCTGCATCTGTCGCAGGTGAAACAGAGGCCGCAACTCATGCACCGCTTCGCCTCCGCTACCGCCTCCTCCATTGTGAGTGCCGAGTTTATCTCATCGAAACTCTTTATCCGCGTTTCGAGCTCCAGCTCTTTCTCGTTGTTGCGCGGTAGGGGCGGGTAGAAGTTCAGATCCATCTCTGTGTGCTTGACGGGCCGGGCTGGCTGGCTTTCCTTGTATTCCCTCCCTTTAAGGAAGGCGTCGATGGCCTTCGCGGCTTTTCTGCCGTGTCCCACGGCCGTGACGGCGATGTCCATTGTCACAGCGTCGCCGCCGGCGAAAACCCCCGGTAGCGCGGTATGTCGCAGGGCGTTCGACACAATCCAGCCGTTGTTATTCGGCACTTCGCCCATGCCGGTCAAGTCCGGCTCCTGCCCTATGGCGGAGATTACGGAGTCGGTCTCGATGACGAACTCCGACCCTTCAATCGGAACGGGGCGCGACCTGCCGGACTTGTCCTTTTCGCCGAGCTTCATCTTGACGCACTTCAAATTCAATCCGCCGTTCGCGTTTTTTTCAACGCCGACGGGGGCGGCCAAAAACTGGAATTTGATTCCCTCCATTTCGGCGGAGTGGATTTCTTCCGCGATTGCCGGCATCTCGTTTTTCGTTCTTCTATAAAGAAGCGTCACATTAGCGCCCAGCCTAAGGCTGACCCTTGCGGCGTCGATGGCTGTGTTGCCGCCGCCGACAATCACGGCTTTTTTACCTACCGGGACTTTCTTGCCACGATTGATTTGGAATAGGAAATCAACGCCGGACAGCACGCCGGGAAGGTCGTCCCCCTTCACTCCTAACTTGCCCCCTTTTTGAGCGCCGACGGCGACGTAAATGGCTTCGAAATCTTTTTTCAAACTTTCAAAAGTTACGTCGACTCCGACCTTGGCGTTGCACTGCAATTCCACCCCGAGGTCTAGGATGTTTTTAATCTCGGCGGAGAGTATGTCCCTCGGCAGGCGGTAGGAGGGGATACCGTACCTGAGCATTCCGCCCGGCTCCTCGGCGGATTCAAAAATCTTCACCGAATATCCGCGTCGCACCAGTTGGTATGCGCATGACAGGCCGGAGGGACCGGCCCCGATGACGGCGACCTTTTTGTTTTTCTTTTCGTCCGTGAGCATTAGGAGCTTCAAGCCCCTTTTAAGGCCGTGATCCCCCACGACGCGCTCGAAATTGTTTATCGCCACCGAGCCGTCTTTGTATTTTCTGTTGCACCCGTCCTCGCAGGGGTGGGGGCAGATTCGCCCGTGAATCGCGGGGAACGGGTTCTTGTCGGTGAGGAGCTTCCATGCGTCGTCAAACGCGTCGTCGTACGGTCTTTTGTTGTCGGCGGATTGCGCGACCCAAGTCAGGTATCCCCTGATGTCCTCGCTCGTCTTGCATTCGCTCCTGCACGGCGGCATTCTCCTGGCGTAGACCGGGCACTTCCAACTTTCGCCGTTTACGACGACAATCTCTTCCGGTATCTCCGTCTTCATCTTGACGACTTCGGTTTTAATAGGTGGCATATTTGGAATCCTTACTGCCTAATTTGCGTCGAGGTGTTGAAGGTAGTTCGCGCCGACTTAAAGGTGTCGATGTGGTATTTGGTGAACTCAAAACCGGTCAGCTCGAAAAACCTCTTCCAGCCGATTCGCTCTATCCATTCGCCAATCCGCTCGTAATCCTTCGCGGACTCCTTGTAGACGGCGAGCAGTTTTTTCACGGCGGCGCCGACCTCTGGCCAGCGCGGTGGGTTGTTCGGCAGTCCCCACACGGCGAGTTTCATGAACGACGGGCCGCTCCGGGTGTTGGCCGCTTTTCCGCCGACCCATATCGAGAGGGTGTCGGTGTCGGGATCCCTTATCTCCATGCTGGGGCACTGTCCGTGACAGGCTCCGCAATACATGCACTTCTCCTCGACCACTTCCAGCGAGTCTTTTGTCTCGACTTTTGTCGGCCTGATGGCGGCGACGGGACAGATTGCCACGACCTTCGGCAGTTCGCAGATCTGCATGTTGCCGTGGTTGATTTTTGGCGGGTGGTGGTGTTGCAGGTTGATGGCGATGTCCGCCTGCCCGCCGCAATTTATGGAACAGCACGACGCGGATATTTTCACGCGCGCGGGCATCAGTTCGTTCTTGAAATCCTCTATCAGCTCGTCCATAAGCGACTTTACGGCGCCCACCGCGTCCGTGCCGGGGAGGTTGCAGTGCATCCATCCCTGCGTGTGGACTATGTTCGTGACGCTGTGCCCTGTGCCGCCTATCGGGAATCCAAGTTTTTCATGAACCTCTTTTATGAGCGGCTCTATGTCCTCCTGTCTGGCGAGCAGGAACTCCACGTTGGCCCTGCTGGTGAATCGCAGATGCCCCTGGCAATATTTGTCAGCTATCTCGCAGATTGTCCTGACCTTGTGTACGCTGAGAGTCCGCGGTGAACCGGCCCTGACCGTGTACAACGCGTCGCCGCTTTCAGCGACGTGCTTAAGAACGCCCGGCTTGATGTTTTCATGATATTTCCATTTGCCATAATTTTTGGACATCAATGGGTGCAGGTTTTTTTTGTAGTCCGGGGCCCCTTGATCCCTGGGTGCAAGCTTCTTTGGTTCCGTCGCCATTTTTCCATTCCCTCCGTGCTAAGACGCAGATTCTTTAGGTTCGTTTTCTTTGTCGACCACGCCGGGCGCGCCCTTCGGCTCGCCGGCCATTTTCGAGGCCGTATATTCCTCGAACTTTATGTAGGGGTTGGTGCGCGGGTGTTTTATCATCTGCGGATCCGGCTCCAGCCCCACGCCGTCGAGAAATGTCGACAGACCCACGCGTTCGATGAACTCCCCCACGCGCTCGTGTTCCAGCCCGTTTTCACCCCAGAACTCCCAAATCCTTTCCACGAGGTTGAACAGTTTTTCCATGTCCTCGTCGGTTTCCAGCTTCATGAAAGGGACGAGAACCGAGCCCATCGTGTCGCCTATCTTTAGGGTGCGTTTACCGCCTAGGAGGATGGTGATTCCCTTGTCCTTGCCGGGGGCGAGAGCCTTGTGCATCACGTTGATGCAGTGCATGCATCGCACGCAGTTCGGATTGTCCACAGCAATCTCCCCTTTTTTTAGGGTGATGCATTTTGTGGGACAGCGGGTGATGACGTTGTCTATGACGTATTCCTCGCCGCGTTCGGCGATGAATTTGGTCACTTCCGCCTTGTCGATTCTTATGTCGTCGCGCCATGTGCCTATTATCGGCATGTCGGAGCGCTGGATGGAGTTGGAGCAGTCGTTGGGACAGCCGGAGAGCTTGAATTTGAATTTATACGGAAGCTCCGGCCTGTGGAGAAAGCTAATGAAGTAATCGGTGAGCCGTTTTGTAGTCTCAAGCGTGTCATAGCATGACATTTCGCAACGCGCCGGGCCTACGCAACAGGCGAGCGTCCTCAACGCCCCGCCTGAGCCGCCTATGTCCCAGCCCTTTTCCATAAGTGCCTCGCCCGCCTCGTAGGTGGTTTTGTTGTCCGAGCCGAGCATTAGGATGTCCCCGGTCATGCCGTGGAGTTGAAGTATCCCGGCGGAATATTTTTCGCTTATGTCGCATATTTCCCTCAGGGAATCGGTGGAGTAGTTCCAGCCGGACGGCGGGATGACTCGGATTGTGTGGAACTGTGCCACGTCCGGCAAATTTTTGCTAAGGTCGGAATACCTTGCTATTACGCCGCCGCCGTATCCGTCCAAGTTCAGGACGGTGCCGGTCCAGTAATTAACCTTGGTTTCGTACGACTTCTCCATTTGATTCAGAAGTTGCCCCACGGCGGGCTTCTTTTCGGCAAGCGCCTTCAGGTCGGTCACAAAACTGGGCCAAGGCCCCTTTTCAAGCTCGTCAAGCAACGGAGTGGCCGACTTCTTTTTCTGTTCTGACATGACAAACAGCCTCGCTTTCTAAAGTTAATAAACTAGTAGCCCCGCTGTATTAAAACGCAATATCCATGCCAATGACAAACGGATTAAAGATGGTGAACTAACAACCGCAAATGAATCGATAACGCGTTGAATGTATGGAGCAAAGGTGGAGAGCCTGATTTTCGATTAGAAAAATCTTTCTTCCAGCAAATGACCGTTTGCGCCTACCTTATGGTATTTTAACCATAGAAAAATTTATTGTTATGTCATGTAATCAAAGCGCGTAGGGCGGGTAGCCGACCTGTTTTAATCAGCCGTCCAGAATGAATTTAGCTAGTTTTTTTTGAAATGACGGCGTCGATAAAGTATTCAATCGCCTCAATGTCCTTGTCGGTTTTTCTGGAATAGATTTCCTTGAGTTGCGAGATGGTGCTGGCAAGCTTGAGATTTCTAGCCCCGTATTTCGCGCCTTTCTCGGTCACCATCGGAAGATCCTCCAGTTTTTCAAAAGCAACGGATCTGCCGGTGAGGAGCCAGTCGAGCGAGCATCCCGCGAATCTTTGGATTTTTAGGAGGTTCTCGTAGGTGGGAATTTTCCCCTTTTGCCAGTAGTATTGGAAAAGACCCTTGTCGATGCCAACTTTTTTAGACCAAGTGTAAGGGCGGTCTTCTTTCATTAGGATTTTAAGCCTGTCTTTGAACGTTTGCGCCATACTTACCTCTTGTGAATGCGTTAGTAGTACTTTTCCGAGCCTATCCGAACTTGGGGGGAAGGATAATACAAAAACACTATTGAATCAACTATTTTTTGAAGTATTGCGGGCGATATTGCTCTTATCTAGAGCCAGTGCTTCCGAACCCGCCGTGGGCGCGGGATGTGTCGTCAAGCTCATTCGCCTCCTCCACCGACCATTGCTCCGCTTTGTGGGGAACCAATTGGGCGATTTTGTCGCCGGCTTTCACCACAAAATCTTTGCCGGAGTCGTTGCGTAAAATAATCTTGATCTCTCCTCGATAGCCGGAGTCAATCACCCCCCCGGAGGTGTAGACCCTTGCGAACGCCATCGAAGATCGGTCTTTGATTATCCCGCCCCATCCTTCGGGGAATTGCACCGCTATTCCGGTTCTTAGCGCTGATTGTCCGCCGGTGGGAATTAGACTGTTTTCTAGGGAGAAAAGGTCGCATCCCAAATCCCCGGGGTGGGCGTTTGAAGGCAAGCGCGCGTCCGGGTGAAGTTTTTTGACCTTAAGGTGAAACATAAGGGTTAATGATACACCAATACCTATCAGCCAATTTAATTTGTTGTTTTGCTGTGGTGTATGATACGATTCTAAAATCGTTATTTAAATTGGGGGGTCGTATGGCAAGCAAAAAGCTCGTAAAATTAGAACTTAGGAACACACGTTTTCAAAAGACGGAGCTTAAGGATCACGCTTCGGAATTTATTTTATATTCAAGGTATTCCGGGCTAATTCTTGAGGGTTTTAACGAGCATCTGCGCGATTCGAAATTAGTCGCCATCAAGTCGGACTTTATGGAAAGCTATAAGTTGGAAGTCGAGACCACGGTGGAGAACGCCAGGATGATTTATCAATTGACGAAGCTTTACCCCTCCTTTGCGAATTGGAGAATAAAGGCCATAACCAAGGGAGTCGACGTTACCCTTCCGCCAGCTCCCCCCTCGAAACCGAAAAAGAAAAAGGCAAAACCCGCCAAACCGACGGCCAAGAAAGCCTCGGCCAAACCCAAGGCAAAAAAGGCTCCGACAAAGCCCAAAAAACCGGCTAAGAAAGCGGCAACTAAAAAGACCGCGCCCAAAAAGAAGAGGTAGCTTTTTTTACAGTTTTTCGTGGATGCGGCGCGCCAGATTCTCGCTTATTGAAAGCGCGTTTTTGATTTCCTCCACCGTGGCGTTTTTCGCCCCCTTAAGGCTTCCGAAGGCGCTGATTAGGAGTTTCTTCCGTTTTGGGCCGACACCCGACACTTTGTCCACCTCGTGACGGAACGAGGCTTTTCCGCGTGTTTTTCTGTGGTGTTCTATCGCGAACCTGTGAGCCTCGTCCCTTAGGCGTTGTAGCATGAACTTGCCAGGGCTGGCGGGCGGAAAGGGGAGGGGTTCCTTTTGTCCGGCGATGAAAATCCTGTCCGTTTCCGGGTTGTTCCTGTCGGCTCCCTTTGCTATGCCTATGACGATTTGGTCTGGCGCGAAAGGGGAGACGGCCTCCTTTGCCGCGGAAACCTGCCCCGGGCCTCCGTCGATTAATAGAACGTCCGGGAACGGTTTTCCCTCGTCCTTAAGCCTTTTGAACCTCCTTCTAACGACTTCGGATATCATGGAGTAATCGTCCGGGGCGGATGTGGAAATGTTGTATCTTTTGTAATTTTTCTTGTCCGGAGCGCCGTTAAAAAGCGCCACGAGCGAGCCGACCGCCGAAACGCCCGAGATGTTCGAGATGTCCACAGCCTCAATGACGGCGGGCCAGTCATGTATGCCAAGTCTGTTCTTTATCTCTCCCAGCGCCTCTTTTAGCGACTCCTCTTTTTGAGTAAAACCTTCTAGGGTGTAGCGGGCGTTGTCCATGGCCATTTCCAACAGCTGTTTTTTTCTTCCCCGTTCGGGGGTTGTTATCTCGACCTTCCGCCCTTTGAGGCCGGACAGCCAGTGTTCCACGATGTCGCGGTCGGCGGGAAGAACGTTGACCAATATCTCGGAAGGAATGGAAAAAGCGGCGTTGTAAAACTGCTCTATGAACGCGCCCGCGAGTTCCGCCGGGTCGTCCGCCTTTTTAAACGTGAAGTTCTGGTCTCCTTGCATTTTTCCGTCCCTCACCATGAGAAGGCGCACCACGCCGGCCCCCCCCTCGCAGAGGACCGATATGTAATCCTCGTCGTTTCCGGTGTTCGAGGTGATTTTTTGCTTTTCCAGTATGTCCTTGATGGCGAAAATCTGGTCGCGTAGGACGGCGGCTTTTTCATACTGGTGGTTTTCGGAAAAAGTCCTCATACGCTTTTCCAACTCGCCCAGCACCTCCCTGTCCTTTCCCTTAATGAATTTGGCGGCCCTTTCGACCATCTCCTTGTATTCCTCTTGGGTGATTTTACCGGCGCAAGGGGCGAGGCATCGTTTCATTTGATAGTTAAGGCATGGTCGGCGGAGGGGGGCGGATTCAAGGTTGTCCGTGCTGAGCCTCAAGGGGAATATCCGCTGGAGTAGCTCCAGTGCGGCGCGTACGGATTTTGCCGATATATACGGGCCGAAATAGGTCGAGCCGTCCTTGTGCAGTTTGCGCACAATCATAAGGCGCGGAAATTTCTCGCCCGTAGTCAGTTTCAGGTAAGGGTATGTCTTGTCGTCGCGCAACATCACGTTGAAGCGGGGTTGCTCGCTCTTTATCAGGTTGTTTTCCAATATAAGCGCCTCCACCTCGTTGCCGGTGACGATGAAATCCACCTTTGCCACCAGGGACGCCATGAGGGCGATTCTTTCGGTGTGGTCGGCGGAATCTTGGAAATAGGAGCGGACGCGGTTTTTAAGGTTTATCGCCTTGCCGATATAGATCGGTTTGTCGTTGGCGTCCTTCATCAGGTAAACCCCCGGTGCTTTTGGAAGGTTCGAAATGTCCGGTTTCATAATCCATATAATAACGCAACAATAAGAAGACCGGGGGGAGGGTTGCACATTTTCCGGGTATTGAAATAGAATGGCGGCATGAATTTGGCTAGGAGGCTTGGCTTGGCGACCTTAACCGTCGCCTTTTGTTTTCTCACACGTTCCGCATCCGCCGAAGACGTTAATCCCGACGAACTGACGAGCATTTCCCTTGAACAACTGATGGACGTTCGGGTGTCCAGCCCGTCGCGCCGCGAGGAGGGCGCTTTCGGAGCCGCTTCTTCCGTTCATGTCATAACCTCCGAGGATATCCGTCGCTCCGGCGCGGCCAACATCCCGGAAGCGTTGCGGTTGGTTCCCGGACTTCAGGTCACACGCGTGGACGCCAATTCTTACACAATAACCTCCCGCGGTCTGGGCGACCTCCCGGCCAGCGACAAACTGTTGGTGTTGCTTGACGGCAGGGCCGTCTATTCCCCCACAAATTCGATGGTCTGGTGGCAGTCCGTACAATACCCCCTTGAGGACATCGACCACATAGAGGTGGTGCTTGGCCCTGGTTCGGCCGTGTGGGGGGCCAACGCCAACAACGGCGTCATCAACATCATTTCCAAGAAAGCCGAAAAGACCCAGGGATTGTTTTTGAGCGCGGGCGCGGGAAACCTCATACAGGGTTCTTTCATGGCGCGGTACGGTGCTAAGGCCGGAGAGAACGGCGCGTTCCGCGCTTATCTTTCCGCAGAGGACGCAAACGCCGGAAGGAGACTGTCGGACGTGTGGCATACTGACGCGGCAGACGCGGGCTCCATTCATAACCCACGCCAAAACAGGCAGGCCGGATTTAGATACGATTCAGAAACCGGCGGCTCCCGCATGACCTTGCACGGGAACGTTTATGAAAACCACAATGGTTCGGAAGGAAGTATATTCCAAGGGGTCTCCGGCGGGGAAGTGAACTTCGGGCAGTTTGTGAACGACGACAGGTTTGCCGGAAAAAACCTGTTGTGGCGCTTTGAGGGAGATTTCGAGGACGCTTCCTCAGCCTCGCTCCAGTTGTATTACGACAACGTCAACACGCGGACCGCATTTTTCGAGGAGACGCTGGACACCGCGGACGGAGAGGCCCAAGTTGACTATCGAGGGTTCACGGGTCAGACGCTTTCGGCCGGGTTCGATTATCGGTTTACCCGGACGCATTTTGTAGGCACCCTGGCAATGCAAATGCCGGACGTCCAGTTGAACCTTCTAGGCTTGTTTGTCCAGGACGAGATCCGAGGGTTCGGCGACAGGCTGAAGGCTGTATTGGGCGCCAAGCTGGAAAAGAACGACTATACCGGATGGGAATTTCAGCCGACCGCCAAAATCTCGTGGGTGGAAAATCGCTGGATGACGTGGGCTTCCGCGGCGCGTTCCGTGCGGCTTGCCAATCCCGTCAACAGCGCTTTCAGTTGGAACCAGACATCAGGCGACCCAAATCCCAACGGAAATGGTTTTAACACCCTAAAGGTGCTACAGGGAACTTCGGCGGCGGCGCCTGAGGAGGTTTATGCGTTTGAGCTTGGCGGACGATCCAAGATTAAAGAGAACGAAAACTTGGATGTCTCGCTTTATTTCAACCATTATCCAAACGTGATGGACAATGTAAACACCGGCCAATGGGCAACGCTTGGAACTCCGGGCAACATGTACAACATCCAATATTCGCAGTTCCTCAACGTTTACGAAGGAGACGGATACGGAGGCGACCTTGTTTATAATTGGAGGCCGTACCCTTGGCTAAGGGCGTATGCCGGGTATGGGTTTGCCAGGATTGTCCTTAAGCCTAAACCGGGGCAGGAGGTTCACCAGCAGGAGGCCGACTGGATAAACACAGCGACCCCGGTGGAGACCACAAACATCGGACTGTTCATGGATCTTCCGGGAAAATGGAAGCTAGACACGTTCATTTACGTTGTTTCGGATTACTTTGGAGTTTCCACCCACAACTATGCGCGCTGGGACGCGCGTCTTGCCTGGGTGCCTGATAGAAAATTTGAGGTATCCATGGTGGGAAGGAATCTCGGTCTGCCGCTTCACAAGGAACACGAGTCGAGCATTTTTTTTGATCCAGCGTTTGTTCAGCAGGAACTTTTCCTGACTCTCACTTATAAATATTAATATTCGTTTAGGACGCCTCCCCCACAAACGCTTGCGGGGGAACGGATTAAAGGCTATATTTCACCCATGCACGGCGTTGAATCCCTTATTGGAACCTTTCGAGAATTAGTTAAATATGATTAAACGATTGGCCTTTAATCCGTTTGAATTGCTTGGCCGATTCGTGCTTAATTCCGTGAGAGAAATAGGCCTTATGGGGCTGTTCGTAACCGACACTATCCGATGGACTTTCAGGAAACCGTTGCGCCTTAACGCCGCGTTGGAGCAGATGGTGGAGGTCGGGGCAAATTCGCTTCCCGTCGTGTTTTTTACCGCCATGTTCACCGGCATGGTGCTGGCCCTGCAAAGTTACACCGGTTTCAAACGGTTCGGGGCGGAGAGCATGGTCGGCACGGTGGTGGGCATGTCTATGACCCGCGAGCTAGGCCCGGTGCTGACGGCCTTGGTCGTAACCGGGCGCGCCGGTTCCGCCATGACGGCCTCCCTCGGCACCATGCGCGTGACGGAGCAGATCGACGCGTTGTACACCCTCGCCGCCAACCCGATTAAATACCTCGTCGTTCCGCGCGTGATAGCCGGGACGTTGATGATGCCGCTTTTAACCGTGCTCGCCGACATCGTGGGGATAATGGGCGGCTTTGTGATAGGCGTATTCCTGCTCGGGGCCAACCCGGTGGTTTATCTGGACAGCACCTATGAATACATGGAAATGAACGACGTCTTGTCCGGGCTTTTTAAATCCATGGTGTTCGGCTTCATAATATCCATCGTCGGATGTTACGAAGGGTTTTACACTGAAGGTGGCGCCGAGGGTGTCGGAAACGCGACCACGAAATCGGTCGTCATGGGTTTCATGGGGATATTCATAGCAAACTATATTCTGACGGCGCTTTTGTTCTCAAGCGGCATAGGGAAGGGCTGAGCGGATGATTTACTGCGAAAACCTGTACAAGAGTTTCGGAACCAAAAAGGTTCTGCAGGGGATAAACCTTCATATCCCCAAGGGGGAAAGCACGGTGATAATCGGCGGCTCCGGAATAGGCAAAAGCGTCCTGATAAAACATATTATAGGGTTGCTTAAGCCGGATTCCGGGCGCGTAATCGTGGACGGACAGGTCGTGGGGGATCTCGACGAGGACGAGCTAAACGAAATGAGAAAAAAATTCGGGATGTTGTTTCAGGGGGCGGCTCTTTTCGACTCCCTGACGGTGGGGGAGAACGTCGGGTTCGCGCTAAAGGAGCACACCAGCATGACGCCTGCCCAGATAAACGACAGGGTGATGGAATGCCTTGTGATGGTCGGCATGGGAAACGGCGGAGTGGTGAGCCTGATGCCGTCGGAGCTTTCGGGCGGCATGAAAAAACGTGTCGGCCTGGCGCGGGCCATCGCCATGAACCCGCAAATAATACTTTTCGACGAGCCGACAACGGGACTCGACCCGGTTATGGCTGATAAAATAAACGACCTCATTATAAAGACGACAAAAGCTCTTAAGGTGACATCCGTCACCATAACCCATGACATGGTCAGCGCCAATCGGATAGCCGACAAGATAGCGATGATTCACGAAGGAAAAATTGTGGCGGTTGGCACCCCGGATGAGATAATGTTCCAGCAAACGGACCCGGTGGTGAAGGAATTTGTGGAAATAGGGCGTATAATTCGCCAAACCGAGGCCGTTCAAAAGCGTGTTTAAAGGAGCATTGGATTGAAGAACTGGAGCGACGAGGTCAAGCTGGGCGTGTTTATTGTCGCCGCGTTTGTCGCGCTGTTTTACCTCACGTTTTCGATAGGCGGCAAAAAGCTGTTCAGCTTTGGCAAGACGCAAAGAACCATGATTGTCTATTTCAACGCCATCACCGGCGTGTCCGAAAAATCGGACGTGCGAATGGCCGGGGTAAAAATCGGCGAGGTTCGTAAAATAGAGCTCGACAACTACAAGGCTAAGGTGCTTGTGGACCTTTTCGGCGATTACAATATTCCTGACGATTCCGTCGCTACGATACAGGGGAAAGGGCTTCTGGGCGAGAAGTTCATAGAGATACGTGCCGGCAGTTCCACAAAATACCTGGCCAACGGCGGGATGCTTACCAAAAGCATCTCCCCGGCGAACATCGACGACTTGGTCGCAAAACTTTCCGACGCGCTCGACGACATCAAAAAGGTCACCAGTTCTCTCAGCAATTCATTCGGTACCGAGGAGGGGAAGGAGGGGTTGATATCCATCATCAAGAACCTTTCCCAGTTGAGCTCCTCTTTTAACGACGTGATAGGGAGAAACAAGGAAAAACTAAACGCGATAATCGACAACGTGGACAAGTCCACGAGAATACTTGAGATGATGCTTTCCGAAAACAAGGAAAACTTCAAGGGGACTATGGCGAACTTTAACACCATGTCAAAATCCCTAGCCGAAAAGACGCCCGACCTGCTCGATCATTTGGACAAGGCGGCGGCGGGCATTCGGGACATTATCAACGAAAACCGCGTCAACGTTAAGGACAGCATGGCCAACATCAAGGACGCCTCCGGCAATTTCAACGGGGTGCTTGCCGAAAATAGGGAGAATTTTAAGGCGGCTATGGAGAACCTAAGGAAAAGCTCCGAAAAGCTTGACCAAGTTTTGGCTAGCGTGAGACAGATAACGGGCAAGCTGGAAAAGGGCGAGGGAACCGTGGGCAAGCTCATACAGGACGAGGAAATATACGCCGGGCTTAACGAGACGTTAGAGGGGACGAAAAGCCTTGCAAAACAGGCCAGCGCATTGAAAGTGTCGGTTGGCGCAAGGGACGAATACTTAGGCTCCGGCGATCATTACACTCAAAACTCGAAGGCTTACTTCTCGCTCGGTCTTAAACCGAGGGAAGACAAATATTACATGCTGGAAGTGACCAACGACATACGCAAGCCGGTAATTGGCGGGTCAAAAAGCTCGCTGAACTCGCTTCTTTACACCTTCTACATAGCAAAAAGGTTCGGCAACGTCACTTTCCGCGGAGGGCTTTTGGAATCGTCCGGCGGCGTGGGCATGGACGTCCACGGTTGGAGCGATAAACTAAAACTAAGCGTCGAGGCGTTTAACCTAAGCGGGTACGATCAGTTTGCGACCCAGCCCCAGATTAAGGTGACCGGCACGTTCTATCCCCAAAAATATCTATACCTTTACCTTGGCGGGGACGAGCTGGCAAACCAATACTACCGGACTTTCTTTGCCGGGGCGGGCTTGATGGCGGACGAGGACGACTTCAAGATGTTGCTGGCAAGATTCTTCTAATTCAATACCGCGGTTAATTGTTTCACTTCGAGGTTTCAAACACGGACGGCAAGGCCCGCAGGGGGCTTATCCGAACCCCGTCCGGAGCCGAGATAAACACCCCGGTCTTCATGCCGGTTGGAACTCAGGCAACCGTAAAAACGCTTTCTCCCGAGGACATTCTTAGAACCGGCGCCGAAATAATTCTTTGCAACACCTACCATCTATATTTAAGGCCGGGACATAAGCTGATAGAAAACCTAGGCGGACTTCACAAATTCATGAATTGGAAAAAACCGATTCTCACAGACAGCGGGGGGTTCCAAGTTTTCAGCCTGAAAGGTCTGACCAAAATAACTGACGACGGCGTACATTTTCAGAGCCACCTCGACGGTAGTCGGTTTTTCATGACCCCGGAGCTGGCGGTGGAGATTCAGGAGTCGCTTGGCTCCGACATAATAATGTGCTTTGACGAGGTTGCGCCGTATCCGTCAACTCCGGAGTACCTTAAAAAGGCGCTTGAGCGGACGACGCTTTGGGCCGCACGATGCAAGGCGGCAAAAAAGAATCCCAACGCGGCTCTTTTCGGGATTACGCAGGGTGGGACAGACCCGTTTCTAAGGGAGCTTTCGGCAAAAGAAATTGTCGGCATCGGGTTCGACGGTTACGCGCTTGGCGGCCTTAGCGTAGGGGAATCCGCCTCGATGATGGTTGACATGGTGGACGTGACGACAAAACATCTCCCGGAGGAAAAGCCGAGGTATCTGATGGGGGTCGGAACCCCGCAGGACATCGTGCAGGCGGTGGGCCACGGTGTGGACATGTTTGACTGCGTCATGCCCACAAGGAACGCCAGAAACGGCGCGCTTTTCACCTCGCGCGGCAAGATAAACATAAGGAACGCCGCATACGCCCAAGACCCAGCGCCGCTTGACGAGGAATGTCCCTGCGAAACATGCACCGGCTACTCGCGCGCCTACCTGCGGCACCTGTTTATGGCCGGGGAGGTCTTGGCCCTTCGCCTGAACACGATTCACAACGTCACCTACTACCAACGCCTGATGATGAAAATAAGGGACGCAATCTCAAACGGAAGTTACGCCGAGTTCTCCGCGCAATTCTTAAGCTCCTCCGACGTTTGATTACCCGACAGGCGGGTGGAGGATTTCGGCGCCGAGCAGTTTTTTTAGGCATTTTGAAAGCTCCAGCGTGTCTTCGTAGGTGTCGCGAGTGGCTATGAGCTCCACTATCCCCATGTCCGGCTCCAGCGTTCTCACCACCGCAAGGTAATCCCACGACTCCACCACGGCGTGCATGTCGGCGATGACCACCGGGTCGCACTTCAAAATAACCCTTTTTGCGATTGATTCGTTCCCCTTGTTCATTAACTTCATTGGGGATAAACTAACACAACTTATGAACCAGAGATATGATTTTGCCGCCATTGAGGAAAAATGGCGGAAGACATGGGCCGACAAGAAAGTGGACAAGGCGAGCCACGACCAGACTCGCAAAAAATTCTACCTTCTTGAAATGTTCCCGTATCCCTCAGGGCGGATACACATGGGGCACGTCCGCAACTACGCGATAGGCGACCTCATGGCCCGTTTTCACAGGATGAACGGATTCAACGTCCTGCACCCGATGGGGTGGGACGCGTTCGGTCTACCGGCGGAAAACGCCGCCATAGAGCGCGGCACTCATCCGCACAAGTGGACTATCCAGAACATAGCCGCCATGCGCGAACAGATAAAGGCCATCGGCGTGGGTTACGATTGGGACAGGGAGATCGCCACATGTCATCCCGGCTACTATAAATGGACGCAGTGGTTTTTTGTGCAGTTTCTCAAAAAAGGGCTGGCATATCGCAGAAAAACGTTTGTCAACTGGTGCGGACGCTGTCACACCGTGCTGGCAAACGAGCAGGTCGTGGACGGCTCCTGCTGGCGGTGCGACACCCACGTCGTTCAAAAGGAAATGTACGGCTGGTTCCTTAAGATAACCGCGTACGCCGAGGAGCTTTTGGCGGATTTGGAAAAACTCTCCGGGAAATGGCCCGACAGGGTCATAACCATGCAAAAAAACTGGATAGGAAAAAGCGTCGGGGCTAGGGTGAAGTTCGCGGTGGACGGAACGGGCGACGTCATCGAAGTCTTCACCACGAGGCCGGACACGCTGTTCGGGGCGACTTTCATCTGCCTCGCCCCGGAACACGAGCTGACGAAGAGAATATCCGCCGCCACGCCGCAAGCCGGAAAGGTGGACGAGTTCCTCAAGGAAGTGTCGAAACAGGACACTTTGGCGCGCACGTCGGAGGACGCGGAAAAACTCGGCGTGTTCACCGGCAGGCACGCCGTCAATCCGGTCAATGGCGAGAAAATACCGGTATGGTCGGCGAACTTCATTCTTGCCGAGTATGGAACCGGCGCCATCATGAGCGTCCCGGCGCACGACACGCGCGATTTCGCCTTCGCGAAGAAATACGCCCTTCCCGTGCGAAGAGTAATAGCGCAGGAAGGGGAGGCGGCCTCGGAACAACCGGAGACCGCGTACTCCGGGGACGGGCTGATGATAGATTCCGGCAGTTTCACCGGCAGGAGAAACCGCGAGGCGATTCCCGAAATAAACGAATTTCTGAAAAAGCATGGAGCGGGGGAGGGGGCCACCGTCTACCGTCTGCGCGATTGGGGGATTTCCCGCCAGCGATACTGGGGGGCGCCAATCCCCGTTATTTATTGCGAAAAATGCGGGGTGGTTCCAGTATCCGAGGAACAGCTCCCCGTAATCCTGCCCACCGACGCGAATCTTTTGAGCGAGGGGCGCTCTCCGTTGCCGGAGCTTGCGTCCTTCCTAAATGTGAAATGTCCCCAATGCGGAGCGGACGCAAAAAGGGAAACCGACACGATGGACACTTTCATCTGCTCCTCGTGGTATTACCACCGGTTCACCTCGCCCAGATGCGACACGGCCCCGGCGCTAAAGGAGGAGATGGATTATTGGATGCCGGTGGACAAATACATCGGCGGCATAGAGCACGCCATCCTGCACCTTTTATACGCCCGGTTCTTCAACAAATTTTGCAGAGACCTCGGTTTGCTTTCAGCCGCCGAGCCTTTTTCCAATCTTCTCACGCAGGGGATGGTCATAAAAGACGGCGCGAAAATGAGCAAGTCGAAAGGAAACGTGGTGGACCCCGACGACATCTTGAGAAAATACGGGGCCGACACAGCGCGGGTATTCATGCTTTTCGCCGCCCCGCCGGAGCGGGACTTGGAGTGGGACGACAGCGGCATAGAAGGCTCCCACCGGTTTGTGACGAGGGTGCACAGGCTTTATTGCAAGTGGATCCCGGAGCTAAAGGATTTCAACAAAACCGGCGGCGAGCCGGACGCGGAGCTTCGGCGGATGCGCCACGTCACGATCAAAAGGTTCACAACCGACATACGCGACAGGTCACACTTCAACACCGCGATAGCCGCCGGGATGGAGATGATTAATTTTCTGGCCGACTACGAGCCGAAGACGGACGCCGACAGGTCGGAGCTTCGCGACACACTGGTGGACTACCTTAAACTTCTCCACCCTTTCATGCCGTTCGTAACCCAGGAACTTTACGAAAACTTCGGGTACGAGGAGTACCTGACCGAGGCCAAATGGCCGGCTTTTGTCGAGGAACACACCGTCTCGAACGTTCAGACAATCGTCGTGCAGGTGATGGGAAGGGTGCGCGCCAAGTTGGAGGTTCCCGTCGGCACGCCGGAGGATGAGATTAAGAACCTCGCGCTGGCACAGGAAAAAGTTATACAGGCCATCGGCAACGGCACGGTTAAAAAGATAATAGTCGTTCCCGGTCGGCTCATAAACATAGTCCATTAACAATGAACACGCCGGAAAGTAGACCAGAAGACCTTTCCGAAAAAGCCCGGATTAGCCACACCGCCATGGAAATCCTGTCCGTCCTGCACACGGGCAAAACCATGGACGAAATATTCGACGCGATTTTTGACGAACTAAAGAAAATCATCCCGTACGACCGAATCGGGCTTTCCCTTTTGGAGGAGGGGGGAAAGCGGATAGTGGAGCACAAGGTCAAATCCGACTCCAAAATCCAACTGACCACCGGTTATTCCTGCCAATTTGACTATACGACTTTGGGTGAAATTTTTTCCCAAACGGGGGAGACAAAAGGAAAATTTTGCGTGACCGTGGGCGGCAAGCGAAGAATTATTTTCGACCTGCCGGAATATGTTAACGAATCGGGCCGCGTCACGCCGTACAACAAACAGCTTATGGAGGAGGGTATTCGCTCCAGTCTTACTATTCCACTTTACATCGGCGGAAAGCCGGCCGCTTTTCTTTTTTTTTCGTCCCGCGAGCCGAATGTTTACACAAAGGATTGTCTGTGCGGGAGCTACGATCTTTGTATGGATTTGCTGGACGCCATCCAGCCCCATCTTGCGCTCGCCGTGGACAAGGGTATTACCATCTCACAACTTCAGGAAACAAACCGTCGTCTAAACGAGCTCCTCGCCATGAAGGACGATTTTCTTTCAATTGCGTCGCACGACTTGCGCTCGCCGCTTTCCACCATACTAGGATATTCCCGGCTGATATTGACAAAAACTGAAGTCACCGAGCCGCAAAGGAAGATGGTTGGGGCGATATCAAATTCCGCAGGGCATCTTCTTCTGCTGGTGGAGGATATGCTGGCTCTGGCAAAGGCCAACGCTGGCGCCATGGAGCTCAACCTGAAAAACGCGAGAATGGGCGACATATTGGGGCAGAGCCTTACCGCAATGTCCTTCAACGCGCATAATAAAAACATCGAGATTGTCCATGATCAGGCGGAATGCCCTGAATCGCTTTTGGACGGGTCCAAAATGTTCCAAGTCTTCAACAACCTTTTAAGCAACGCCATCAAATTTTCTCCCGCCGGCTCGGTTATCAAAATCAAGGAATCCATAAACGACGGACAGTATTCTTTCGCCGTGTCCGACGGCGGGCCGGGAATTTCCGAGGAGGACCAGAAAAGCCTCTTCCAAAAGTTTTCGCAAGTCGGCTCGGACTCCGGCGCGAAACAGATGGGGAGCGGGCTTGGCCTTATGATTTGCAAAATGATAGTTGAAAAACATGGCGGACAAATCCGGGTGGAAAGCCTTCCCGGTAAAGGCTCCGCCTTCTCCTTCACCGTGCCGTTGAGAGCAAATGGATAACAAGATCGGCGTTGTAAAACGCCGATTATCCTCCGCCCGTTCCGTTGTAGTGCTCACAGGCGCCGGAGTCTCCGCCGAAAGCGGGGTTCCCACTTTTAGAGGGGCGGAGGGTTTGTGGAGGAATTTCAGGCCGGAGGAACTGGCTACCCCGCAGGCTTTTCAACGAGACCCAAAACAGGTTTGGGAATGGTACGACTGGCGGCGCGGTCTGATAGCCAAACTGAGTCCCAACCCCGGTCATTTCGCCATCGCGAAAATGGAAAAAGAAATCCCCGATTTTTTGCTGGTGACCCAAAATGTAGACGGGCTTCATCGTTTGGCGGGAAACGCAAAAATGGTGGAGTTGCACGGGAATATCTGGCACACACGATGTGTGGCGGAGGGGATGGTCGAGGAAAACAGGGATGTTCCCCTGAGGGAAATTCCCCCGAAATGTCGATGTGGCGCCCTTTTAAGGCCGCATATCGTCTGGTTTGGCGAATCGTTGGAGGAAGAAAACCTCGGGGCCGCTTTTGATGCCTGCAAAAAATGCGAATTGATGATTGTGGCCGGGACTTCCTCTGTCGTGCAACCGGCGGCGTCGCTCGCGGGGTTGGCAAAGGATTCCGGCGCGTTAGTGGTGGAGATAAACCCGGATGAAACGGCGATTACCGAATTTGTGGACATAAGCATTAGGGGGAAATCCGGCGAAGTATTGCCTCTTTTAGCAGGCGGAGTTTAAGGCCGTTCGAGATTTGCGGAAACTTAGCGGGAGTAATTGCCCAATATCATCCGGGCCATCGGGTTTTTTGACGATAGGAGTGAGGTCTTTATAACATTCATATCCAGTAAAATCTGCTTGAACGCTACTGTGGCCCGTTCGCGCTTGAAATCTATTATAGCGTATTCCGCCTGGGGAAGGATGGTCGGCGATTTGCCGTTGAAGGCGCAAAGGAAGGGCGAGCCGACGCTTCCGGGGTTGACGAAAAGGCGCCCGTAATGTTGGCGCAACATCCTTATGTGGGAGTGGCCGCTCACATAAACCGCCGCGTCACGCACGGCGACAATGGAGTCAAAAACCTCCGCCGCGCTTTCCACAAGGAGATTTTCCTCGTCCGAGCCGGGGGTGCCGTGAAAAATGAAAAAATCTCCGCCCGGAGTTGGAAACGAGATCGACTTTTCAAAGCCGGAGATGAACTTTTTCGCCTCCTCGTCCAACTCCGCGACGCACCAATTGATGGCGTCTAGAATGGGGCCGGATTTGGCGTATGCCTTGGCGCTTTCCGGATTTATGATAAACCGGTCATGGTTGCCGGCGATACAGGCGCAGTTAATCGAAGCCAGCATTCGCACACTTTCTAGAGGCTCCGCCCCCAGCGTGGCGACGTCGCCCAAGCAAACAATTTGATCCGCGCCCTCGTCACGTATCGCGTCGAGCACTTTTTCAAACGCGTATCTATTTCCATGTATGTCCGAAATAACGGCAACCCGCATCCTATTTAAACCCCCAAGGTTAGTAGTTAGTTGACCACTCTATAACTTTTGGCGGTGGAAATCGAATTTTTTTAGGTTGGGGTTGGAACTGGGAATGTCGTCTTGAAATACTCTTTAATGTCGACCCGGCAACATATTGAAAAACTGAATGTATCGCCGCTGACAGGCAAGATTGAACGCTAGCCGTTCAACATGTTTGGAAATATCCAAACCCTATAATATACTGTTCAATATGAATTCACAAGCCCAATCAGTCATGACAAATCGGACAATCCTTGCGATTGACGATGATGCCGCAATCCATAAAATTCTGGACATCCATCTATCAAGCGCGGGATATGAGGTGATACATACGACCGGCGGTAAGGATGTATTTTACTTTCTGGAGGAAAACTCGTACGACCTTGTGTTTTGCGACATAAAAATGCCAGAGGTGGACGGGTTAAAAGTGCTGGAGTATGTGCGAAAAAAATCAGAGCATATCCCGATAATCATGCTCACCGGGCTGGTGGACGTGACCTTGGCCGTGGAAATAATGAAGATGGGCGCGTTTGATTATCTAATCAAGCCTATTCTAAAAGAAAATCTCCTTAAAACCGTGCGTAACGCGTTAACCCAAAGCGACCTTGCCGAAAA
>Ga0315281_10002320_pt1 | contig 28224 bp, 28 predicted proteins | sample YL17G07_0_MG_FD_204540 | JGI IMG/M metagenome (GOLD analysis project Ga0315281, IMG submission 204540) | Sediment microbial communities from Yellowstone Lake, YNP, Wyoming, USA - YL17G07_0 | ecosystem: Environmental > Aquatic > Freshwater > Lake > Sediment | place: USA: Wyoming | collected...
TGTAAAACGCACAGCCGCCGCACCCGGCCTCCCGCCGCTCGGTTAGACTGTTCCGACACCGCGATCCATCCGCCGGGGGACGTATGAAGCTGACCAGCCGGGGCGAACTGGCCCTCAAGGCGATTCTGGAACTCGCGAAGGTCGAGCAGACCGATGCGCCGGGCCTCTCCGCGGCCGAGATCGCCCGCCGCTGCAACGCCTCCGCCAAGTTCCTCGAGCAAGTGCTCGCCCAGCTCAAGGCCGGAGGCTACGTCGTCAGCCGCCTGGGCGCGCGCGGCGGCTACCGCCTCACCCGCAACCCGGAGGAGATCTTCGTCGGCGAGGTCAGCCGCCTCATCGACGGGCCGCTGGCGCCCGCGCCCTGCGCCAGCGTCACGCAGCACCGCACGTGCGACTGGTGCGCCGACGAAGCGAGCTGCGTGCTGAAGTCCGTGTGGACGGAGGTCCGCGACGCCGTCGCGAGCGTCATGGACGGCGTCTCGTTCGGCGACCTCGTCCGCCGCGCCGCGGCCGAAGGCGAGCGCCCGGCCCGCTACTACATCAGACGCCGCACGGCGTCTCACCCCCAGGAGCGATCGCTATGATGAAGGTCCTTGTCGTGCTGACCCGCCGCGATGGCATGAGCGGCGACGACTTCCGCCGCTACTGGCGCGACGTGCACGGCCCCATCGGCGCGTCGATGCCGGGCGTGCGCCGCTACGTCCAGAACCACGTCACGCTCGATGGCGCGCCCTTCGACGGTCTCGCGGAGATGTGGTTCGACAGCGCCGAGGACATGCAGCGCGCCTTCAGCTCGCCCCAGGCGCAGCAGGCCGCCACCGACACCGCCAACTTCCTCAGCAACACCCAGGTCGTGCTCGTCGAAGAAGTGGCGATGGTCGGATAGGCGCTCGCCGTCGCCTGTATGGTCGACCGGCGCTTCGTCACGTCGATGGAGGCGCGCGTCACCGTGGCCATGCACGATGGCCACGTCCGTACCTTCATCGACCCGGCCGCGGGCCAACCCGCCGAGATCATCACGTCGGTGGACGGCTCCGCATTCCGGACTTCTGGCTGAAGACGGTGCTGGGGTTTGACAACCGGGCGACAGGGAAGCAGACTGGCCGGCAGGAGCCCCCTATGCGCTTCTTCGCCGGTTGCTTGGCACTCTTCGCCCTGACCGGGCTCGCCGCGTGCGGTGGCGGCGACGGCGCGTTCGTGTTCACGCCAGTCCCGTATACCGTGATCGCCCGATACTGCGATGCCCCGGTCTGCGGCGACAAGTACACGCTCAGCGCAACCTGCAACTGGTACGCCGCCGACCAGGTGGGCGCACTCATCGAGCCGCGGCATGTCGACGACTTCACGACGTGGGCCGAGGGCAAGGGATTCACGATCATCCTGCGAAGCGACAGCGACTTCGATGTCAAAGGCACCCCTGCCCCAACCTACCTCGTCGTCGGCGTGCCGTCTGGCGCCGCCGACGACGCGCTCGTTCTCGTGCAGAAGCGCCCGGGCATCGTGTCGGCCCAGCTCAACGGCACGATGTGGATTCCCGAGCTGGTGCCCGACTTCGTCAAGGAGTGCAGGAAGACGCGCACGGCGGGACCGTGACGTCTCGACGCGTGGCTCCACGGTGGCGTCCCGGTTAACTCTCCGCTTGACAGATCGCCACGACAGGATCAGACTCCGCGCCATGAGCACAGTCCGGGCCGCCGTCCGTGCGGGCCGGCGGAAGCGAATCCGGGAGGTCATCGCAGCATGCAGGAACAACCTACGGTGGGCGCGCCCGCGCTGGCAGAAACCGCGGACTTCGGCACGCGATTCGTCGCCCTGCTGATCGATGCGGTCATCATTGGCGTGCCGACGCTGATCCTCAGGATGGTCCTTCCAGCAGGCCTCGGAGCCCTCGTATCGTTCGCCGTGGGAATCGGCTACTACGTGTACTTCTGGACCTCGACCGGCCAGACAGTGGGCAAGATGGCCATGGGGCTGAAGGTGGTCAGCGCGGAGACCGGGCAGCTGCTCGACATGGGCGGCGCGGCGTTGCGCTACGTCGGCTACATCGTGTCTTCAATCCCGTTGGGCCTGGGCTTCTTCTGGGTGCTCTGGGATCCGAACCGCGAAGGATGGCACGACAAGATCGCCAAGACCCGCGTGATCAAGGTCGCGAAGTAACCCCCACCAGGATCCGAAACAAGAGGGCCGCGTCGTGAGACGCGGCCCTCTTCAACTGCCCACTACAAACTACCGGCTACCAGACCCCTACACCGCCAGCGCGTCCGCGACCAGCTCGCGGTGGTAGTCCGCGTCGCCCCACGCCAGCTCCGACGCCTTCTGGCGGCGGAAGTACAGCTGGACCTTGTAGTCCTTCGTGAAGCCGATGCCGCCGTGGATCTGCTGCCCGTGCGCCACCACGCGCCGCGTCGCCTCGCTGCACCAGGCCTTCGCCATGTGCATGTTCGTGTCCGCGTCCGCCTCGTCCTGGTCCACCGACCATGCCGCCCGGTACGTGATGAACCGCGCGCCGTCCACGTCGGTCACCATGTCCGCGGCCTTGTGCTGGATCGCCTGGAACGAGCCGATCGGCCGGCCGAACTGGATGCGGTCCTTGGCGTACTGCACGCTCACATCGAAGTCCATCTGCGCCAGGCCCACCAGATACGCGCACTCCAGCACCGTGGCCTTGCGCTGCACCTTCTTGAGCGTCGCCGCGCCGCCCGGGATGACGTTCGCCTTCGACACCTTCACGTTCGCGAACTTCACTTCGGCCTGCTTGTCGGCGGCGATGGTCTTGAGTTGCGTCTGGCTGATGCCCGCCGCCTTCGCGTCGACGATCACCAGCGTAATGCCGTCGTCGCCCTTCGTGCCCGGCTTGCGGCCGACCACCGTGAAGAAGTCCGCCACGTTCGCGTCGCGGATGAACAGCTTGGTGCCGTTCAGCACTACGTCGTTGCCATCTTCCTTCACCTCAAGCGATACGCCCTGCGTGTCGAAGCGCGCCGACGGCTCCGTGTACGCCAGCGTCCAGATCGCGTTGCCGCTGGCGATCTGCGGCAGGTACTGCTTCTTCTGCTCGTCCGTGCCGCCCTCCAGCAGCGGCAGCACGCCGCCGACCTGCGTCGAGATGAACGGCCCCGGCACGAGCGCCCGGCCGAACTCCTCGATCAGGATGATCAGGTCCAGGTAGCCGAAGCCCGCGCCGCCCAGGTTCTCCGGGATCAGCAGCCCCTGCCAGCCCTGCTCGGCCATCTGCTTCCACAGGCTTGGCGAGTAGCCCTTCTCGTCGTCCTCCATCTCCCGCACGAGAGATTCCGGGCACTCCTTCTCCAGGAAGTCGCGCGCCGCATTCTTCAACAGCTCTTGCTCTTCGGACAGTCCCAGGTCCATGTCTCTACAGCTCCTTTCAGCCGTGACGTACCGTTGTGTTCTCCGCCGCTCGGAGGTCAGAGGTCAGACGTCGCGCCGCTTTCGGCCCAACGTCTCACTTCCAACCTCCAACGAGCTTCAGCGGCCCCGTGCCGCATTACTCCATCGCTCGATAGCTCCCCTCCTTCGATCCCGCTGCCCTACGCGCCAGGTTCCAGGTGCCCGGCTTCCAGCACCGCATCCGACAGATCCTGGTTGCGCAGCGCCCGCGCCCATGCCGGCCACGCCAGGAAGATGATCGCGCAGATCACCCCCGGCCAAGCCGCCCAGAACAGATACTCGCTGCGAAACGCCTCGCCCTTCGTCAGCGCGTGCCCGTCCAGGCACGCCTGCGTGCGCGCGCTGATCTCGCTCTGCGGCACGTCGTGCGCGTCGATGCCGCGCTCCACGGCGATCACGTGCCGGAAATCGGCGCAGTCGTTGTGCGTCGCGCCGGTGGCGATCGCGCCCGTCGCATAGAGCGTGCCGCCCAGGCCCAGCGCCAGGGCGTAGATCCCCACCACCAGTAGCGCCGCGATGCCGATCCGCTTCTTCACCTGTCCCGTACCCTGCTTCCTGTTCGATTCCCGGTTGTCCGTCTGTCTTCGCTGGCTCAGCCGCGCGGCAATCCCAGTCCGCGCTGCGCGATCACCGTCCGCTGGATGTCGCTCGTGCCGCCGGCGATCGTCGAGCCCACGCTGATCCGGTACAGGGCATCCATGCGCCCACCATCCGCGGCGCACGCCGAGCCCGCCCGCAGCTGGCCATACAGCCCCGCCACCTTCACACCCGTGCGCGCGATGCGCTGCGCTAGCTCCGAGCCGTACAGCTTCGTGATCGAGGCCTCCTGGTTCGGCACCAGCCCCTTCGCCTGCATCGTCGCCACCCGGTACGACAGCACGATCGCGATCTCCGTCTCGATCGCACGGTCCGCCAGCTCCATCCGCACCGAGTGCGCGGCCTCGTCGCGGCGCCCGTGCTCCCGTGCGTACGCCGCGATCTCGTGCACCAGCCGCTGCAGGCTGACCGCGTTGATGATGCCCGAGCGCTCGAAGTCGAGCGTCGTCGTCGCCACGTACCAGCCCCGGTTCAGCTCACCCAGCAGGTCCTTCTTTGGCACGCGCACGTTGTCGAAGAACACCTCGTTGAAGCTCGGCGTGTCCGCCAGGTTCGTCAGCGGGCGGATCGTCACCCCCGGCGACTTCATGTCCAGCAGGAAGTAGCTAACGCCCTTGTGCTTCGGCGCGTCCTGGTCCGTGCGCGCCAGCAGCATCATCCGCTGCGAGCGGTGGGCGCCCGACGTCCAGATCTTCTGGCCGCTGATGATGAAGTCATCGCCGTCCTGCACCGCGCGCGTCTGCAGCGACGCCAGGTCGGAGCCGGCCTCCGGCTCGCTGAACCCTTGGCACCAGAACGTCTCGCCCGAAAGGATGCCCGAGAGATGCTCGCGCTTCTGCTCCTCCGTCCCGTGCACGATGATCGTGGGTCCGGCGAGGCCGATTGCCAGGAAGTTCGGCCGCGGCGCGCCGGCGCGCGCAATCTCCTCGTTGAACACGAACTGCTGCATGGGCGAGAGCCCCGCGCCGCCGTACTCCTTCGGCCACGCCGGCGCGACCCAGCCGCGCTTCGCCAGCGTGAGCAGCCAGTCGCGGTCACGCGGGTTCTCACCGACGCCGACGCCCAGGATGGCGTCGTCGTCTGCGCGCAGATCAGCGGGGAGTTCTGTCCTCAGGAACTCCCGCACCTCTGCGCGGAACGCCGCATCCTCCGGGCTGTCTCGAAACTCCACGATTCCCTCGACTTGCGCCGCTTACTGGCGCGGCAGGCCCAGCCCTCGCTGGGCGATGATGTTCCGCTGGATCTCCGACGTACCGCCGGCGATCGCCATGCCCACGTTCGCCACGTACGACTTCGAGAAGCGTCCGCGCAGTTTCGCCCATGGGCCGTCACCCCAGAGGCCGCCGTACATCCCCATGATGCTGATGCCGACGCGCGCCTGGTGCTGCACGTAGTCGCTGTTGAACACCTTCGTGATCGATGCCTCGTAGTTCGGCACCAGGCCGCGCGCCTGCATGCTCACCACGCGGTACGACAGCAGCCGCAGCATCTCCAGGTCGATCCAGAGGTCCGCGATGGCGTGCCGCACCGTCGGCTTGTCCCAGATCCGCGCCCCCGTCCCGGCCTCCCGCTCCGTCTTCGCGAAACGCGTCAGATCCTCCAGTCCGCGCTGCGACTGGCCGGAGTTGCCGATGGACGAGCGCTCGAAGTCGAGCGTCGTCGTCGCGATGTACCAGCCGCGGTTCAGCTCGCCCAGCAGGCCAGACTTCGGGATGCGGACGTTGTCGAAGAACACCTCGTTGAAGGCCTCGCCGTTCGCCATGTTGATCAGCGGCCGCACCGTCACGCCGGGCGACTTCATGTCCATCAGGAAGTAGCTGATGCCGCGGTGCTTCGGCGCGTCCGGGTCCGTCCGCGCCAGCACGAACATCCAGTCGGCGTAGTGCGCCTGGCTCGTCCAGATCTTCTGGCCGTTCAGGATGAACTCGTCGCCGTCCTGCACGGCGCGCGTCTGCAACGACGCAAGGTCCGAGCCGGCGTTCGGCTCGCTGTAGCCCTGGCACCACACCACATCGCCCGACGTGATGCCCGGCAGGTGCTGCTGCTTCTGCTCGTCGGTGCCATACAGGATCACCGTCGGGCCAAGATAGCCGACAGCGGCCGTGTTCACGATGGGGGCGCGCGCGTAGCTCATCGCCTCGTTGAAGATCACCTGGTCCCAGAGGCTCAGGTCCAGTCCGCCGTACTGCTTCGGCCACGCCGGCGCGATCCAGCGCTTGGGCGCCAACTTCTTCAGGAACTGGCGTCCAAACAGGTGGTCATCTTCGTCGATCGCGTTGTCCGCGCCCTCCCAGCTCGCAGGCAGCGCCTCCTTGAGGAAGGCGTTGACCTCGGCCCGAAAGGCCTCCTGCTCCGGCGTGAATCTGAACCGCATCTCGGTCTCCTGCGTGTCCGCAGCCGGGCGCCGGCCGCCGACATCCCCCCTCCGCGAACTAGTCCCGCGGCAGCCCCAGCCCGCGCTGGGCGATGATGTTCCGCTGGATCTCCGAGGTCCCGCCCTCGATCGTGAACGCCGCCGAACGCAGGAACGTCGCCAGCCAGCGGCCCTTCATCGGCGCGTCGTCGCCGCGCAGCTGGCCGTACTGGCCCAGGATGTGCACCGCGCTGCGGGCAATGCGCTGGTTCAGCTCCGTGCTGAACAGCTTCAGCGACGACGCCTCGTAGTTGGGGATCAGGCCGCGCGCCTGCATGCTCGCCACGCGGTACGACAGCATGCGGGCGACCTCGGTCTCCACCATGCGGTCCGCCAGCTCGTAGCGCAGCATCGGGTTCGTGCGCAGCGTGCTCGTCGGGTCGTCCTGGTGCTCCTTCGCGTACGCGATCAGCTCCTCGACGTGCTGCTTCATGCCCGTCGCCGAGCCGATGCTGCTCCGCTCGAAGTCCAGCGTCGTCACCGCCGAGTACCAGCCGCGGTTCTCCTCGCCGATCACGTTGTCCTTCGGGATGCGGACGTTGTCGAAGAACACCTCGTTGAACTCGTGGCTGTTCCCCAGGTTGTACAGGGGCCGCACTTCCACGCCCGGCGACTTCATGTCCAGAATGAAGTAGGTAATGCCGCGGTGCTTCGGCGCGTCCGGATCCGTCCGCGTCAGCAGGATCATGTAGCGGGCCATGTGGGCCAGCGTCGTCCAGATCTTCTGGCCGTTCACCACGTAGTCATCGCCGTCGCGCACCGCGCGCGTCTGCAGTGACGCCAGGTCCGAGCCGGCCTCCGGCTCGCTGTAGCCCTGGCACCAGATGTCGTTGCCAGCCAGCATGCCCGGCAGGTACTTCTGCTTCTGCTCCTCCGTGCCGTGCACGATCAGCGTCGGGCCCGCCATGCCAAGCCCGATGATCATGTGCATCGGCCGCGGCGCCTTGTTCAGTGCCATCTCCTCATTGAAGATGAACTGCTGCACCGTCGTCATGCTGGCGCCGCCATACTCCTTCGGCCACGCCGGTGCGATCCAGCCCTTCCTGCCGAGCTTCTGGAACCACTCCTGGTTCACCTGCCAGCCCTGGATCAGCGCCTCTTCGCTGCTCTGCCCCGGCTTCGGCTTCGGCGCTTCCGCGACGATGAAGTCACGCACTTCCTTGCGAAATACTGCTTCCTCTGGCGTGTCGTTGAAATCCATGCTCTCGACTCCTGAACACTAGACCCTAGGCGAGGCGCCGGGCGTTGCCGCCCCGCCTTCTCGTATATCCCGTCTGCTAATCCCGCGGCAGCCCCAGGCCTCGCGTCGCGATGATGTTGCGCTGGATCTCGCTCGTCCCGCCCGCGATCGTCGACGATAGCGACGTCAGGTACGAGCTCTCGTAACGACCGCGCATCGGCGCGTCGTCGCCATACAGCTGCCCGTACAGCCCCAGCACCTTGATGCCCGTCCGCGCGATCCGCTGCGACAGCTCCGACGCGAAGAGCTTGGTCATCGACGCCTCGTGGTTCGGGATCATCCCCTTCGCCTGCATCGTCACCACGCGGTACGACATCATCCGCGCCACCGTCGACTCCACGTAGCGGTCCGCCAGTTCCGCCTTGATCGACGCCAGGTAGCCCGCGCGGCTCACGCCCGACGCCTGATTCGCGCGCGCGTACTTCACCAGCTCGTCCAGTTGCAGGCGGATGCCCACCGCGCTGCCGATGCTGCTCCGCTCGAAGTCCAGCGTCGTCGTGCCCACGTACCAGCCGCGGTTCACCTCACCTACGATGTTCTTCGCCGGCACCCGCACGTCCGAGAAGAACACCTCGCTGAACATGTCCTGGTTCGCGAGGTTCGTCAGCGGCCGCACCTCCACGCCTGGCGCCTTCATGTCCAGCAGGAAGTAGCTGATGCCCTTGTGCTTCGGCGCCTCCGGGTCCGTCCGCGCCATCATGAACATCCAGTGCGCGTACTGCGCGCCCGACGTCCAGATCTTCTGGCCGTTGATCACGTAGTCGTCGCCGTCCTTCACCGCGCGCGTCTGCAGCGACGCAAGGTCGGAGCCGGAGCCCGGCTCGCTGAAGCCCTGGCACCATTGCACCTCGCCGGAGAGGATGCGGCTCAGGTGCTCCTTCTTCTGCTCCTCCGTGCCGTGGGTGATGATTGTCGGGCCCACCATCGACACACCCATGCCGCCCACGGGCGGCACGCGGCTCTCAGCGAACTCCTCGTTCATGATGAACTGCTGCATCACCGAGAGGCTCGCCCCGCCGTACTCCTTCGGCCACGCCGGCGCGATCCAGCCGCGCGACGCCAGCTTCTCGCGCACCCCGCGCAGGCGCTCGAACGCGCCGCGGTACATGCCGCGCTCCAGCATGTCGCCTTCCTTCGCGCTGGACGGCAGGTCGTTCTTGATGAACTCCCGCACCTCGCCGCGAAACGCCGCTTCCTCGGGGCTGTCCTTGAAATTCATGTCTTGAACTCCTCTCGGGTCGATCGCCCTCGCCGGGCTGCTCGCCTCACACGCGCACCCTGCGCTTCGATTCCGGTTCACACATCCCGCTGCTCGCCCGGCTCACGCCCGCGGCAGCCCCAGCCCGCGGCTCGCGATGATGTTTCGCTGGATCTCGCTGGTGCCGCCGCCGACCGTGCTCGTCGTCGCGTACAGGTACGCGCTCTCCACGCGCCCGTTCGACTGCACGTGCGGGCTGCCGCGCTTCAGCTGCCCGTACATGCCCAGCGTGTGCATCGCCGTCGCCGCGATGCGGATGTCCAACTCCGAGCTGAACAGCTTTGCAACGGACGACTCCTTGTTCGGCACCATGCCGCGGTTCTGCATGCTGATCACCTGGTAGCTCAGCATCGCTTCCACTTCCGCCTCGATTGCTCGGTCGGCGATCTCGTTGCGGATGCCCTTGCTGCTGCTGACGAAGCCCTGGCCCCGGTTGTCGCGCACGAACTCCGCGAGATCCTGCACCATCAGCCCGTGCGATACGCTCGTCGCGATGCCGCTTCGCTCGAAGTCCAGCGTCGTCGTGCCCACGTACCAGCCGCGGTTCTCCTCGCCCAGCAGGTTCTCCTTCGGGACGCGCACGTTGTCGAAGAAGACCTCGTTGAAGTCGTGGTTGTTCGCCATGTTCACCAGCGGCTGGATCGTCATGCCCGGCGACTTCATGTCGACGATGAAGTAGCTGATGCCCTTGTGCTTCGGTGCGTCCGGGTCCGTGCGCGCCAGCAGGATCATGTACTGCGCGACGTGCGCGCCCGACGTCCAGATCTTCTGGCCGTTCACCACGTAGTCGTCGCCGTCCTTCGTCGCCCGCGTCTGCAGCGACGCCAGGTCCGATCCGGCGCCCGGCTCGCTGAAGCCCTGGCACCACACCGAATCGCCCTTCACGATCGAAGGCAGGTACTGCTGCTTCTGCGCTTCCGTGCCGTGCAGGATGATCGTCGGACCGGCCCAACCCGTGCCGATGCCGTAGTTGCCGCCGCGCGGCGCGCCCTTGCTCGCCATCTCCTGGTTGAAGATGAACTGCTCGATCACCGTCATGCCCGCGCCGCCGTACTCCTTCGGCCACGCCGGCGCGATCCAGCCCCGATGCGAGAGCTTCTTCACCCACTCCCCGTTGCGCTCGCGGTACTCGTCCGTGGACATGCGGATGTCGTCCCAGCCGCCGCCGCCGAACATCGCTCCGAAGCCACGGCGCCGGATGCCCGCCGGACACTCGTTATCGATGAAGGCGCGCACTTCGGCGCGGAACGCGGCTTCCGCCGGCGTGTCGTGGAAGTCCATGTCAGGCCTCTCGTTTGTCCGTCCGCCGGGCAGCCGGATGATCTTCCATGAGTCTCACGTTAACGTCAACTTCCACCTAGGCCCCCGGCGCGCGCAACGGCGCCGCCTCGGGATTGATGTAGCGCAGGTTCGCCGGTCCCGGCTTTCGCACCGTCTCCAGGTAGATGCGCCCCCAGAGGTCCGCGCGTGTCCGGTTCAGCTCGTCCTTCACGCCCAGCATGTGCATCAGGTCCAGCGTCATGCCGATGCCCAGGAACTGCCACGCGATTAACCGCGAGTCCACGTCCTTGCGGACGATTCCGCGCGCCTTGCCCTCCTCCAGCGTGTCCGTCACGAAGTCGACGAACGCCTCGAAGTTGTCGCGCAGCGCCTCCTGGATATCCGGGTCGTCGGCCTCGGACAGCGCGCGGAACTGCAGCTTCATGTTCGCGGAGTGGGATTCGAGATGGTCGTAGTAGTAGACGCCAATCGCCCACAGCGTCTCGATCGGGTCCTCGTAGTCGACCGAGATGTCCTCCCAGATCTTCAGGAGGCGGGGGCCGGTAGCGCGGATCGTCGCGACGAACAGCTCTTTCTTGCCGGAGAAGTGACGGTAGAGGGCCGGCTCGGAGATGCCGGCGGCCTTTGCGAGATCGGCCGTGCCTACGTGGGCGTAGCTCTGCGATGCAAAGACGTCGCGGGCGCTCTCGATAATGAGGCGCTTGCGCTTGTCGGCGGGGAGTCGACGTGCCCGTTGTTGCATGGCCGCTCCTGCGTAGTGAGTGAGCACTCACTATTGCGAAAGCGATCCTAGCAGAACCCCCGGCGAAGCGTCAATCCCCCTTTTGGCACAATCTGCAGCTTCGCTACCCGCCGAAGTCGATCACGCAATGCACCGTCGTACCGTTCTCGGGGGTCGAGTAGCAGCCTACCCCCGCGCGGGTGTAGACGGGGCTCAGGACCTCCACCCGGTGCGTCAGACTGTTCATCCACGCCTGCACCATCGCTTCCGGCGTCCAGCCCTCGTTCCCCCAGGCCAGCACCTCGCCGATCGGCACGGTGAACGGGAATCCGGCTGCTTCCACGCGGCTCACCAGCGTGCTGCCGTCCGGCCCCGTGTGCGAGAACCAGTTGAGCGTGCCCAGCACCTCTGCGTAGTCCCCCGCCGAGCGCCCCAGCCGGCTGTCGATGGCGATCGCCGCCAGCCCGAACTTCGCCCGCTGCGCGTTGACCAGCTCCAACACCCGCGCCTCGTAGTTCGCGTCGGGCGAGCCGCCAGTCGCAGCCGGCGGGGCCTTCGGCGCTGGCTGCGGCGGCGCGGCGGTCGTGGTCGGCGCGGCGGGCGCCAGCGGCGGCTGCCCCGGCAGCGTCCCCTCCATCGCCATCGCGTTCACCGCCTGCAGGATCTCCTTCAGCGTCGGCGTCGGCGCGGCTGAGGGCAGTTCGCCCGCCTTCGCCAGCGCGTCCGCCTGCGAGACCTCCATCGGCGCCGTCGCGGCGCCGGGCAGCTGGCCCGCCCCGGCGAGCGCGTCCACCGCCTCCAATATCTCCTTCAGCGTCGGCGCCGGCGAGGACTCCGCCGCGAGCGCTGCCCCGGCGTGCAGCTCCGCGTCCGGCGCGGCCTGCGCCTGCAACGCGAACTCCGTGGCGCCGCCCGGCCGCCACAGCGAGATCGCCGCAATGCCCACGAGCGCCACACAGACGGCTACGGCGAATCGCCAGCGTACTGCGAGGGTGCGTCGGTACATGCGGGCGCTCCTTGCTCCATCGCCGCGCCGCGCGATGCGCGCGCCGCCGAGACCCTGATGATGCGCGTGAGCGCCCGGCGGCCGTGAGAGCGAATACCCTGACGGCCGCGAAGCTGGCGCGCCGAAAGAGTCGCCATTTCGCGCCTAGGGGTTCGCCCGCGATCGCGGCGGAAGCACCGGCACGCCGCCACCGGCGCGCCGGTAAGATCGGCCCTTGCGCCGAGCGCTGCCTGCGCCCATATTCGCGGTGGAGCGCGACGCTACGTCTCGCAGACGAAAGGCCAGCACGTGCCGGAACACCTGATCGTCGACGGGCCCGAGGGCGGCGTTGCCGTGCTTACGCTGAACCGCCCCGATAAGAAGAATGCGCTCTCCGTCGCGCTGCGCGACGAGATCGCCGTTGCGCTCGCCGGGCTCGCCTCGGACGATCGCGTGAAGACGGCAATCATCACCGGCGCGGGCGACGCGTTCTGCGCCGGCTTCGACCTGAAGGAGTTCGAGCGTGCGGGCGGCGACGCCGCGTTCGGCAAGGCGCTGTGGGCATCCAGCGACCGCTATCACCACGCCTGCATCGAGTTCCCGTTGCCGCTGATCGCCGCCGTGAACGGCGCGGCCCTCGCCGGCGGCTTCGATCTCGCGGTCATGTGCGACATCCGGATCGCCGCCCCCGAGGCGCGTTTCGCTCACCCGGAGATCACCTTCGGCGACGTCGTCTACGGCCCGCTGCACGATCTTGTCGGCGGCGCCGTCGCGCGCGACCTCTGCTTCACGGGCCGCAGCGTCACCGCGGACGAAGCGCTATCCCTCGGCCTGGTGTCGCGCGTCGTGCCCCGCGACGCGCTGATCGCGGCGGCGCACGAGACGGCGGCGCAGATCGCCCGCGCGCCGCGCGGCGTGCTGCTCCGCACCAAAGCGAAGGCGCAGCGGCGGGCGAACGTCATGCAGGGCGGCACGCTGGACCTGTAGGTGCTTCGCGGTTCACAGTTCACAGTTCACAGTTCACAGTTAGCGGTTAGCGGTTAGCGATTAGCGGTACCGAATTATCGTTATGTCGTGCGATTCGAACCTGGCGATGTACCTGTTTCGTAATTTCGACCTTTGTCGTCCCTGGCGGCTCCGCTACGTGTAGCTGCGGACGATCTCGCCGCACAGCGCTTCGACGCCGCGCCGCGACACGGTCAGGATGCGCCCGTCCGGCGGCGGCTCCGACGTGTACAGCTCCGACACCGCGTGCCGCAGCGGCGTCGCGCCCCAGATGACGATCAACTGCGCCCAGCGCGTGTTCGCCAGCGCGTCCTTGCCGGAGTGCGACGCCTTCGTGCCGTCGACGTAGCGGATCTCCAGACCGCTGCCCGCCAGCAGTTCGTGCAGCTCGTGCTGCGTCGCGGCTGTGCCTCCCACGATCACGACGCGACGCACCCGCTTGCGCGCCAGCGCCCGCGCGCACTCGAGGGCCGCGCGGCGGTTGTTCGAGCCGCCGCAGATCTCGCAGCCGCGCGGCATCACCCGCACCGCCTCACGCGCCGGCCCCGGCACCCAGCGGTCGATGCGCAGGCAGGCATCGCCGCAGACCCGCGCCAGCGCCGCCGCCAGCGCCGCCTCGGCCGCGACCAGCTTGTCGGCCGCGAAGGCCTGCTTGCCCGCGCGCGTCAGTCCGCGCTCCTGCAGCACCTCGCGCGCGCGCCGCGCCGCCTCGGGCGTGTCGAAGCCGCGATCGCGCAGGAACTGGTCGATGTTGACGGCGTCCGCCACTCGCGCCCCACACCACTGCGCCGCGCGCGGCCGTCCGGGCGGACGGCAGGCGCGGCCACCCACAGGATACGTGTACACGGCCCGTCATCTCGCACCTCGTCGTGTCACCCGCCGGTACGGCGATCGTGCCGCACGCCGGCGACAGACCCTGTCGCGCTGGCCGTTCACCCGCGTACAATCGCCATATGCCGTTCGCGCCAGCCGACCGCGCCCGCATCTACTACGAGCTGTACGGCCCGAAGCCGGGCGACGCGCCAGCGATCGTCTTCGCCCACGGCAACGGCGGCAACCACCTCTCGTGGTGGCAGCAGGTGCCGCACTTCCGCGACCGCTTCACCTGCCTGGTCTTCGACCACCGCGGCTGGGGACGGTCCGACGAGGAGCCCGGCGGCCCGGGCGGCGCCGCCTTCGCCGCCGACCTCGGCGCCGTGATGGACCACGCCGGCATCGCACGGGCCACCCTGGTCGCGCAGTCGATGGGCGGCTGGACCTGCCTCGGCTTCGCGCTCGCACATCCGGAGCGCGTGGAGCGCCTGGTGATGTGCGACACCCACGGCGGCCTCACGTCGGCCGAGATCGCGCCGCTCGTCGATGCCGCCTTCCGCTCGCCGCCGCCGCTGCCGCCCGGCGTGCATCCCGCCGCCGGCGTGCGCATGCACCGCGACCAGCCGGCGCTGCACTTCCTCTACGAGGAGATCGCCGCGCTCAACCCGGAGATGGCGCCGCGCGAGCGCTTCGCCTTCCTCCGCGCGATCCCGTCGCCGACGGCGGAGCAGGTGCGCCGGCTCCCCATGCCGGTGCACTTCATCGCCGGCGAGGAGGACATCGTCATCCCGCCACCGATACTCGACGCGGCGGCCGCGTGCTTCGCCGGCGCGTCCGTGCGGCGCGTGCCGGAGGCGGGCCACTCGGTCTACTTCGAGCGCCCCGACGCCTTCAACCGCCTGCTCGACGAGTTCCTCGCCGCGAAGGCGTAGCGCCGCTCCCTCGCGCGTCCGAATCCCGTCGTATTTCGCCCGGCCTTATGTAGCGCGCCTCAGACTCGGTGCGTCCGCCGCCCAGCATCGGACGCGGTTTACATACTGTGAGCGTGCCCACCGCACGGCCTTCCGGGGGTTTCCAGAGCCCGGGGGCGTCGTGTAGGGTGAGGCCGCCGGTGGTGGCCGGCGCACCGCGAGCGGAACGAACGTTGTCCCCGTCAGCACAGCGGCCGCAGCCGGAGTCCGGCGCAGGTCGCGGCGCGCCCGCGCACCGGGGGCACGCTTACGCACACAGGGAGTGTGGATTGCGCAGCAGGCCCGCCGTTTCTCATATTGGGCGCGCGCTCAGCACCGTGACCGACACGCGGCACCAGATTCCCCTTCGCAAGCCGATGCTGCTAGTGAAGGGAGGACTGTAGGGTGACGCGCTTCACGACATGGCGGCGATCGAAGGCGAGCTTTGCTGTCCTGGCGCTCGTCGCGTTCGCGGCGCTCGCGTTCCTTACCGGCTGCTCCCCTGAAGCCAGCGCCGAGATGAAGACGTACGACGGCGTCAACGCCATGCGCGCCGCCGGCGGCCTGCCGCCCCTGGCGCCCGACCGCGCGCTCGTCGAGGTCGCCCGCATCCGCAGCCAGGACATGGCCGCGAAGACCTACTTCAACCACACACCGCCGGACGGCTGCAACTTCCTCTGCATCATGGACGCGCGCGGCGTCCCGCACTCCTGGGCCGGCGAGAACATCGCCTACATCGCCTGGAACGACTGGAGCTGGACGCAGACCGCCGCCGTGGCGGTCCAGATGTGGCACGACAGCCCGCCGCACTACGAGAACATCATGGACTGCCACTACGAGCGGTTCGGCACCGGCGTCGCCAAGGCCGCCGACGGCAAGATCTACTACACGATGATCTTCGAAGGCGACCGCGACTGCTAGGACTGCGCGCGGCCTCGGCCGCGCATCGCCTCCCCTCCAGTCTCCAGTCTCCACCCCCGGCCTCCCGCTTCCCGCGGCTACTGGCTACACTCCCACATCTCCGCCAGCACCAAAGGACCACTGTGGAAGACCTCGAATACCAGCGCACCACGCTCCCGAACGGCCTCCGCATCGTCAGCCAGACCATGCCGAGCACCCGCTCCGTCGCCGTCAGCCTCTACGTGGGCGCGGGCTCCCGCTACGAGCGGCCGGAGGAGGCGGGCATCTCCCACCTGCTCGAGCACCTGCTGTTCAAGGGCACCGAGCGCCGCCCCACGCCGCAGCAGATCTCCGAGGAGATCGACGGCGTCGGCGGCGTCATGAACGCCGGCACCGACCGCGAGCTCACCGTCTACTACGCCAAGGTCGCCCGCCCCCACTTCGCCCGCGCCGCCGACGTGCTCACCGACATGGTGCGCTACCCGCTCATCGCCGGCGACGAGCTGGAGAAGGAGCGCAAGGTCGTCATCGAGGAGCTGGCGTCGATCGCCGACTCCCCCTCGCAGCTCGTCGACATGCTGCTCGACCAGACGATGTGGCCCGAACAGCCGCTGGGCCGCGACGTCGCGGGCACCGAGGAGTCGGTCATGGCGCTCAACCGCGAAGGCACCATGGACTACCTGCGCCGGCAGTACGTGCCCAACAACATCGTCGTCTCCGTCGGCGGCGCCGTCGAGCACGCCGAGGTCGTGGAGTTCGTATCAGGCGCGTTGGGCGACTGGAAGCGCGGCCAGCCGTCGAGCTGGCTCCCCGCCGACGACAACAGGCGCAGCGCTCCCGTCGCCGTGATGTACAAGAAGACCGAGCAGGCGCACATCGAGATCGCCGTGCACGCGCTGTCGAGCCAGAACCCCGACCGCTTCGCCCTCGACCTGGTCAGCGTCGTCCTTGGCGAGGGGATGAGCAGCCGCCTCTTCATGGAGCTGCGGGAGAAGCGCGCGCTCTGCTACGACGTCCACAGCTTCACCAGCCACTACCTCGACACCGGATCGTTCGCCGTGTACGCGGGCGTCGACCCGAAGAAGACGCTGGAGTCCGCGCAGGCGCTGGTCGAAGAGCTGGTGAAGATGCAGCGCGACGGCATGACCGACGACGAACTCCACAAGGCGAAGGAGTTGTCCAAGGGCCGCCTCATGCTCCGCATGGAGGACACCCGCAACGTCTCCGGCTGGCTCGGCGGCCAGGAGATGCTCAACAACCTGATCCGCACGCCCGACGAGGTCGTCGCGCTGATCGACGCCGTTACGACCGACGACGTCCGCCGCGTCGCCAGCTCGCTGCTCGACCCCGCGCGCATGACGATGGCGATCGTGGGCCCCTTCCGCAGCGACAAGCGCTTCCTCCCCCTCCTGAGCTGACGCGCCGACCCTCGATCGGCGCGCAGACGCGACCCACCCCTGGGTGCTGGCACCCAGACGCGCCCCGGCGCGTGCGGCGAAACTACACGTAGGGGGATCCCTTGATCGGCCGCTTTGTATTCCTGGGTCTCGTCGCGCTCGGCTTCACGGTCTACATCACGTCGCCCGGCTCCAGGGTCGCGTCCGCCGACGTCGCACTCTCCTGCGCCAGCCCTGCCGTGGCCTCCGTCGGCGATGGCGCCACGACCAGCGCCACGTTCTCGTGGCCCGCGCTGAAGAAGGGCGCCCGGCAGTCGTACCTGGACCTGGGCCTCGCCCCCGGCTTCGTGCCCGGCTGGTTCCAGGGCCACGGCCCTATCGCCGCGTCGCAGACCGCCTACACGGTCGACGGGCTGCCCCGGAACGCCACCTTCTACTACCGCGTCAACACGCAGTTCGCCGACGGATGGCACGAGACCGCCCGCGGCACGTTCGTCTCCAAGTGCAAGTGAGTTAGCCCGCGCGCCTCAACGGCTGCCGCGCATCCGCGGGTCCAGCACGTCGCGCAGGGCGTCGCCGAACATGTTGAAGCCGTACACCGTCAGCGCAATCGCCAGACCCGGCCACAGCGCCTGCAACGGCTCCGCGCGGAACTGCGCCGACCCGGCGATGTTCAGCATGCTGCCCCACGACGGGAACGGCGACGGGATGCCGTATCCCAGGAAGCTGATCGCCGCTTCGACGAGGATGATGCCGCCGACGTTCACCGTCGCCAGCACGATCGCCACCGGCAGCACGTTCGGCAGCAGGTGCCGCAGGATGATCCGCGCGTCGCTCGCGCCGATCACCCGCGCCGCGTCCACGTACTGGTTGTTCGCCGTCGCGATCGCGGCGCTCCGCACTACGCGCACCGCCGCCGCCGCCACCAGGAACGCGAGGATCAGGATGATCCAGCCCATCCGCGTGTAGGGACCGGCGCGCCCCGCGAACACGCTGATCGCGAAGATCAGCAGGATCAGCCCCGGGATCGACAGGATCACGTCGATCACGCGCTGCACGGTCGTGTCGATCCACCCTTTGAAGTATCCCGACATGGTGCCCAGCAGCAGCGAGATCACCGTCGAGATCGTCACGGTCAGCAGACCGATCACGGCCGAGATCCGCGCGCCGTAGAGGATGCGGCTGAAGATGTCGCGGCCGAGGTCGTCGGTCCCCATCGGGTGCCAGAACGACATGCCCTGGTTCACGTCGCGGATGTGCTGGTGGTTGTAGCCGTCCGGCGCGATCAATGGCCGGCTGCCGCCGATCAGCGCTGTGTCGACGAAGATCGCGATGAACAGCATGCCCACGACCAGCAGCCCGCCGAACGCCCCCAGCGGCTTGCGGCGCGCGAACTTCAGCGCGGCGCCCGGCCACGTCTTGATGCCCGTCGGCCGCTCCGGCAGCAGCCCGCTCTGGTCCAGCACCCGCATGTCCACGCTCGTCGCCATCAGCCGTACCTGATCCGCGGGTCGAGGTACGCGTACGTGACGTCCACGATCAGGTTCGAGGCCACCACCGCCAGCGCGCTGATGAACGCGATCGCCTGCACGGCGGTGTAGTCGCGGAACCCGATCGACTGGAAGAACCACTGCCCCATGCCGGGCACGGCGTAGATGCTCTCGACGATCACGCTGCCGCCGACGAGGATCGGCACCTGCAGCCCCACCACCGTCACCACCGGGATCAGCGCGTTCTTCACGCAGTGGTTGATCACCACCGTCCGCTCGCGCAGCCCCTTCGCCCATGCCGTCCGCACGTAGTCCTGCCGCAGCACTTCCAGCATCTGCGTGCGCATCAGCCGCATCACCGTGCCGGAGAGGCTGACGCCCAGCAGCACCGACGGCCCCACCGGCACGAAGCCGCCGAACGGGAAGAGCAGGTACTTGAGGTTCGCGTACGGGTCGTCCCAGATCTGCGCGTACTGCTGCGGCACCGGCGTCGCCGCCGAGAACCAGAGCGACGAGTACACGATGATCATGGTGCCCAGCCAGAACGTCGGTACGGCGAGGAAGCCAATTGAGATGCTGCGCGCCACGTAGTCGATGATCGTGTCCTGCCGCATCGCCGAGATGATCCCCACCGGCACCGCGATGAGCAGCGAGATGATCAGCGCCAGGAGCGCCATCTCCATCGTCACGGGCAGCGTGTCCCGCAGCCGGTGCGCGATCGGCGTGCGGTCGCGCAGCGACAGGCCGAAGTCGAGCGTCATCACGCCCTTCAGCCAGTGCGTGTACTGGTTGTCCTTGTGGATCTGCACGAACGGCGCGCTGCCCGACACCGAAAGGGGGAACTTGGGCCCGTCGATGCCCAGGTCGTGCTCGGTCTTCGCGCGGAACTCCGGCGTCACCTGGTTGTCGCCCGCGAGCTGCTGCACCAGGTCGCCCGGCAGCACGTGCAGCAGCGAGAAGATCAGGATCGATACCCCGATCAGCGTCGGCACGGCCAGCACGAGCCGCCGGAAGATGTATTGCCGCACGTGGCCCCTCCCCGCTCCGGGGGTGATGCGCCGGTGCCGCTTCGCCAGATGGCGGGCGGCACCGGCTCCTGCTCTCGGTCCTGCGGGCGCGCCCGCGGTGCTACGCCTTGAAGTTCAGGTGCAGCGAACTCTCCGTGCCCAGCGCGTACGTCGTCGGGCCCGTGGAGTTCACGACGCCCTGCAGCTTCGGCGTCCGCGCGCCGTACTCGACCGGCGTGATCACCGGCACGTAGTACATCTTCGACGACACGTACTTCTGCAGCTCGAAGTTCTGCTTCTTGATGTCGTCGACGCTCTGCGACTGCACCATCTTCTTGATGTTGTCGCGCAGCGTCTGGTCGGCGACGCTGGAGTGGTTGCGTCCGCCGCCCTGGTCCGGCGCGTTGAACATGTTCTGCCAGTATGCGGCGATGTCGCTGAACACCGACTCCAGACTGAACGCGCAGCCGTCGAACTTGCCCAGGAACGTGGTGCCGATGTACGTGCCGTACTCCTCGGGCACCTCCTTTACCGTCACGCCCGCATCCTTCAGCATCGCCGGCAGCGCCTGCCGCACGATGTCGTAGTACGGCACGATGGTCGTGTACACGGTGCTGCTGAAGTGCATCGGCACGTTGATCTCGGTCACGCCGGCCGCCGCGAAGAGCTTCTTCGCCTCGGCCACGCTGTACTGGTAGTTGGCGCCGGCGGCGCCGATGTCGCTGCCCTTCGGGTCCAGCCACCACGACTTGCCGAAGCCGCCGTTAATCGGCATGTTCGGCCAAACCCCGCCCGCCTTCGACACCAGCCCCAGCAGCCCGTCGCGGTCAATCGCGCGCGAGATGCCCTGGCGCACGCGCTCATCGTTGAACGGCGGCTTGGCCGACGTGTAGCTCGCCGGCTCGAAGATCATCATGCTCATAATGTTGCGCGGCGACTGGTCGATCACCGCGGACGCGTTCTGGCCCTTGAACGACTCCACGAGCTTCGGCGGCAGCGAGATCGTGTCGAGCGCGCCCGCCGCGAACTGCGACAGCACCTGGTTCTGGTCCGTGATGATCGCCAGGTTCACCGCGTCCAGGTACGGCAGCGCGTTGCCCGCCGCGTCCTTCTCGAAGTAGTCCGGATTCTTCTTCCACGCCATCACCACGTTCGGCTCGTACTTGTCGAAGAGGAACGGCCCCGACCCAAGCATCGACTTGTTGGCCGCGTCCTCGCTCTGTTCGATGAACTCCCGCGGCATGATCCACAGGTCCTGGAACGACGCGATGCGGTTGAGGAACAGCCCGAACGGCTCCTTCAACTTGAACGTCACCTGCGTGTCGTCCGCCGACGCGGTCACCGAATCGACGAACGCCAGGTTCCCCTTGTTCGGCGACACCGAGCGGTACCGCTCGAACGAATACACCACGTCCTTCGCGCCGACCTTGCGGCCGTTCACCGGCGGCACGTTGTGGAACTTCACGTCCGGGCGCAGCGTGAACACGTATGTCAGCGGGTCGGGATTCTCGACCTTCGCCGCGACCTCCGGCTCCGCGACGTACCACTGGTCTTGCGAGAGTTCGCCCAGCTGCGTCTTGAATCGCATGAGCCGGCTGTACGAGTACGACGCCAGCGCGTGCGTGAGGAAGGTGGACGCCTTCATCGGGTCCATGCCCAGCACCAGGCTCACCGTACCGTGGAGCGTGCCGCCGGGCACCGGCTTCGCCGCCGTCGCTCCAGCTGCCGGCGATCCGCTCGCCGAAGGCGTCTTGTTGCTGCTGCTACCGCTGCTGCATCCGACGACGGCGATCGCCCCCGCCGACGCCCCGGCCACCCCGGCCATCTGCAGCGCCCGCCTGCGCGTCACGCGGCTCCCGGTGAGCCGATCCCAATAAGAGGCCTTGGAATCCATGGGTCTCCCTCCCTCGCTCAGTGACTCTCCCTCGTACCCCAGATTCTACTACGACCGAGGGGGAATAGCGGCCCTATCCTCATGCGCATTTCGAAGGCCACCCGGCACTGGCGCCACGCTCAGATAGCCCGGCAAGGAGCATCTTTCCGGGAGATCGGCGCCCGGGCTGTATTACCGGCGTCCTTCCCGCGTTCAGAGATGGTATAACGGGTTCACTCTGCCCAGGATGGCGCGCCCACGCGCCCATGGAGGTTCCACAGCATGCTGAAGATTCGAACTGGGGCGCTCGTAGCGCTGGCCGCCACGGCCGCGTGGCTCTCGGCGGGAGCGGCGGGCCCGGCACACGCGCAGACGCCCGCAAGCACCGACACCGTCGTCAAGGTCGAGGCGCCCGTGACGCCCGTGAAGAAGGGCGACCTGAACATCCCGTTCAAGGTCTCGGTGACCAACGTCAAGAACATGGGCGATTTTCAGTTCGAGCTGACCTTCAACTCCAAGATCCTCGAGTACACCGACATGCAAAAGAGCGAGTTCCTGGGCTCCAGCGGGCGTGAAGTCGTCTGCAACCCGGTGCACGACGTCGGCGTCGTCCGCGTCGTCTGCACCACGCTGCGGACCAGCCCGGCCGGCGTCGACGGCTCCGGCGAACTCGCCACGGTCATGTTCAAGGCCGTGGGCTCCGGCTCCACCGACATCAGTCTCGGGCACGTCAAGCTGATCGCCGTCAGCGAGACTGCCGCGGAGATTCCCGTCACCACCGTCACCAGCACGTCCCTCAAGGTGGCCGGCGACGGCGGTTTCAACTGGATGCTCTGGGGACCCGTGATCGGCGTCGCCGTCGTCGCCATCGCGGGCGGCGGCGCGTTCGTCGTCATGAAGCGCGGCGGCGGCGCGAAGCCAGTCGCCGCTACGTAAGCGGACAGCAACAGCCAGGCGGCTCTCACGCGGCGCGGCGGAATCTCTCCGCCGCGCCGTTTGGCGTCCGACGCCGCTCAGCGCGGCACGTCGAACGCCAGCTGCGTCCCGACCGCGATGCCCAGCCGCACCGACGTGCCAGCGTTCACCTCCAGCACGTAGCGCGCCGGCCCCGCGGGCGCGTAGCGGATCAGCTCCGCGTCGCTGGTGCCGGGCTGCGGCGGCACCCCGGCCTTGATCTCCGCGACCCGTTTGTCCTCGCCGATCCAGATGATGTCCAGCGCGAAGCGCATGCCCTTCATCCAGAACTCTTGCGGGCGCGTGCTGCCCAGGTCGAAGATCATCCCCGCGTCGGCGGCCAGACCGTCGCGGTAGCCCAGGCCGCGCTCGCCCTGCACGCCCGGCGCGGCAATCTCCACCTGCAGCGTGCCGCCCGGATACGCAAGCTCCGTGCGCGAGAACGCGATCGGCGCCACCGTCGCCGTCGCGGCGGGCGCGGGCGTGACGCTGGCGTTCCGCGAGCCGGGGGAGCCGCCGCACGCGGCGAACACGCACGCGACGAGCGCGAAGACGGCGAGCGCGGCGATCGACGGTCGATTCACGGCGCCATGATACAATTCGGCCGATGCGCGGGAACCCGGAGGGATACGTGACCCCATCTTCGATCTCACCGGCAGCCCTCCTCCGCGCCATCGGGCCGGGGGCGGCGTGAGCAAGCCCGCACGCACCGGCGCGCCCGCAGCGCCCGCCGGCGACAACATCGCGATCGCCGATCTCGGACGCTGGGCGGCGATGGCGCTGGCCGGCTCGTGGGGCGGCTACTTCCTCTTCACCGGCATGCCGCAGCTCACCCTGCACGTCTTCCCGCGCACCATCGTCTTCCACCTGCTCATCGCCGGCATCGCGCTGCTCTACGTCGCGTCGCTCGCCGCGGCGCGGCGGCTGCCCGGCGGCTCGCCGCTCGACCTGCCGATCCTCGCCTTCATCGGCGCCTACGCGATCGCCACCTTCGCGTCGATCAACTGGCGCGCCAGCGTCGAGCCGACGCTGCAAATCGGCGCGGCCATCATCGCGTTCTACGCGCTCTCCGAGCTGCCGCTGCTCAGCGCCCGATCGCTGCGCCGCGCCTTCATGCTCGCTGGCGGCGCGCTGGCCCTGTACGCGCTCTGGGTCGTCGGCAACGACTACCTGAACTACCTGCAGTTCGTGCGCGACGTCTCCGGCCTCCACGCCGACAACATCTTCCCGCCCACCGTGCCGCGCGTGCACGACGTCAGCGACCACCCCAACGTCCTGGCGATGCTGCTCACGCTCTTCATGCCGTTCTACGCGCTCGCCGCCTACCGCGGCCCCCTTGCGGAGCGCCTCGGCGGCGCAGCCGGCCTCGTCGTGGGCGGCTGGGCGATCTTCCTGACGCTGTCGCGCGGCGGCTGGATGGGCGTCGCCGGCGGCTGCGCCTTCACGATCGCCGGCGCCTGGTTCACGCTGCGCACGCAGGAGCGCGAGGAATCCGGCATGCCCCGCTCGTGGCAGGCGTACATCCCCAGCGGATTCAGCCCCACCGCGCTCGCCGCCGTGTTGGGCGCACTCGTGCTGATCGTCGGCGGCACGCTCGCGTTCCTCAGCAGCTCGTCGACACGGCCGGGCTGGCTGTTCCGCAGCTCGCTCTCGCCCCGCGAGGACGCCTGGCGCGCGGGCTTCCACATGTTCCGCGACCATCTTCCGTTTGGCGCCGGACCCAACGCGTTCGGGTTGCTCTACCCCGAGTACGCCCACGGCGACTTCCTGGTCCACACGCAGCACGCGCACAACGGCTTCCTGCAGGTCGCCGTTGATGCGGGGCTGCTCGGCCTCGTCGCGCTCGCGCTGCTCGCCGCCGCCGTCGCCTACACGCTGCTCCGCACCTGGACCGCCGGCTCCGTCGAGCAGCGCCTGCTCGCGGTGGCATGCGGCGGCGCGCTGATCGGATTCTCGATCCACAACCAGGTCGACGCCGGCAACGTCTGGAAGGCGCCCGCCATCGCCCTGGCGTTCGTGGGCGCGATCGTCGCCCGCAACTACGCCGAGGCCACCGGCGCGCGCACGCGCGGCTTCGAGCTGCTGCGCGCACGCGGCGACTGGACCGGCTACGCCGGCATGGCGATCGGCGGCGCGCTGCTCGCGCTGCTGTTCGTGCAGTTCGCCGGCTGGTGGCGCATCGACCACGCGCACCGCGACTACTACAACGGCGTCGAGGCGCTGAACAAGGGCGAGCCGAACGCCATCGGGTACCTGCAGACGGCCGTGAACGCCGATTCCAGCGACATGGCGTACCAGATGCTGCTCGGCCAGGCGCAGGCAACGGCGTTCCAGAGCACACAGAAGACCGACCACGCGCTTATCGATGCCGCCGTCGTCCACCTGGAGCGGGCCGTCGCGCTCGACAACCGCAGCGATCTCGCGCACGCCAACCTCGCCCGCGCGTACGCGCTCGCCGGCCGCTTGGACGACGCGAAAGTCGAGGCGAAGAAGACCCGCTACATCGCGCGCTTCCACGTGCCGCCCGTCCTCGCCGCGGGCGAGGTCTTCGAGATGATCGGTGACACCGACGACGCCATCGACACGTACGGCCAGGTGATCTCGATGGACTCCGGCCTCGCCGACGCGACCTTCTGGCAGGGCACGCCGTTCCGCCGCGAGCACGTCGACGCGATCATCGAGAAGTCGTCGCTGGGCTACAACCCGTGCACGTACGGCGCCTACCTCGCGCAGGTGCACCGCGCCGACCCCACGTCATCCATCGACGCGCTGGACCATGCCTCCAAGGGCTGCCAGCTGCTGCTCTTCTCCCTGCCCAACGACCTCGTCCTGCGCGTCAGCTTCGCCAAGATCCTGATGGCCCAGGGCAACCTCGATGACGCCCGCGGCCACCTGGAGTTCGCGGTGAACCGCCAGCCCGACTTCGGGCCCGCCCGCACGGAGCTGGGCCGCCTGTACCAGAAGCAGGGCGACCTCGAAAAGGCGCGCCACGAGTGGGTGGTCGGCGGCCAGCTCGAGGAGGCCGAGTCCATCCTGCTCCTCGGGAACTCCTACCCGGCCGGCCAGGTGCCGCGCGTCCTGGTCGACCGGCTGCAGACGCTCGTGGGCGGCTCCGGCTCCAGTATCCAGAACGACGTCGTCTCGGTCCTCTACTACCGGCTCAAGTACGGCCGCCAGTCGCCCCGCTGGGCGATGATCCCCGGCGACTGGTCGCGGGCCGTGCCCCGCCTCTACCAGCAGATGACGACCGCCGTCCAGACCTGGGACCACAACGCCGGGCTGAACCCCTAGGCGCACCCCCACGCACGGTACAGGCGCGCCCGCCGCGCTCCCGGCGCCGCTTCGGGGAACCCCCACGTTTCCCGAAGCGGCAAAGCCCGTTCCGTTAACCTTTGTGGCCTTTCGAGCGTTGTACCCAGAGATGGATGTGGATGTGTGGACGGCCTTTCGCATGACGGGGTACTATGACCCTGAGCCCTTCGTTCAGAAGCGAGGTTTCGAGGTTGGATTTCCCGTCCTTTCAAACCGTCTCGCCCAATCTCGAACGCGAGACGGTGGACCGTGCGCGCGCCGGCGAACAGCAGGCCCTGGCCGACCTCTACGACTGGTACATGCCCCGCGTCTACCGCTATGCGCTGGCGCGCATGGGCAATCCCCACGAGGCGGAGGATCTGACGGAAGAGGTCTTCCTGAAGATGCTCGGCGCCATCGGCGACTTCCGCTGGAAGGACGTCCCGTTCTCCTCCTGGCTCTTCCGCATCGCCCACAACCACGTGGCGACGCACTTCCGCCGCAACGCGCAGCGCGGCGGCCCGACCAGCGAGCTGAGCGAGGAGATGGTCGACTACCGGCACGACCTGGCCACGGCGGTCGAGGAGCGGCTGCAGATGGAAGAGGTGCGCCACGCCACGGAGCTGTTGCCGGACGCGCAGCGCGATGTGATCGCCCTGCGCTTCGCGGTCGGCCTGTCGATCGCCGACACCGCGAAGGTGCTGGGCAAGCGGGAAGGGAACGTCAAGGCGCTACAGCATAAGGCTGTGGCGCGTTTGCAGAAGATGCTGGTGCCGGCCGCCCCGGACCGCATCGAAGTGAAGAGGATATGAGCGAGTTCGAGACGCGGTTGAGCGACTGCCTGGAGGCCCTCCGCGAGGGCCGCTGGGACGTCGACGAGTGCCTGCGCCGCTACCCGGCGGACGCCGCCGCGCTGCGCCCGCACCTGCTGGCCGCCGCCGCCGTCGCCCGCGCCTTCGACGCGCCGCCGCGCGAGGCCTTCGCCCGCACCGCCCGCGAGCGCTTCCTCGTCGCCAGCGGCCAGCGCCTCCAGGAAGCCTTCGGCCACGAGCCCGACCCGTCGTTCTTCGCCGCCGCCCGCGTCCGCTTTCTGATGGCGGCGCACAAGATGAAGGCCGGCGAGCGCGAGCAACGCCGCCGACTCGCGCCGTTCGTCGGGCGCCACTTCCGCGGCCTCGCCGCCGGCATGGCGGTCATCGTGATGATGCTGTCCTTCTCCACCTACACCGTCAGCTCGGCCAGCAGCGCGCTCCCCGGCGACTGGCAGTACTCCGTCAAGCTTCAGACCGAGCGCGTCCGGCTCGCCCTGGCGAGCAGCGACGGCGCGCGGCGCGACATCAAGCTCGACATCGCCGAAGAGCGCGCACACGAGATCGAACGGCTGGCGCGGCTCCACCGCCACATCGGCCAGAGCGTCATCCAGCGCATGGTCGAACAGACCCAGCCGCTCATCGAAGACGCCGGCCAGAGCTGGAACTCCGACGACCTCGCGCGCCTCGAAGCCGTCGCCGAGCGCCAGAAGACCGCGCTCAGCCAGGCCGAGCCCGTGATCGACCCCGCCGCCCACGCCGACGTCGCCGCCGCCGTCGTTCTCTCTCAGAAGGGCGTGGCGCTCAGCTACCAGCTGCTCTCCACGCGCCCCGACGCGCCCGTGCGCGTCATCACGCCCGCCGTGCCGCTCAGCGCGCTCGACACCACGCCCACCGTCACCGAAACGCCGCCGCCCAGCGAGACGCCCGAAGCATCGTCGACCGCCGGCGCCAGCCCGACCCCCAGCCGCACGCCGACCAGCAGCCAGATCGACGTCGGCGCAACACCGGTCCTCGTCCGCGGCAAGATCAGTTGGATCCGGCTCTCCGTCGGCCACATCATGGCCCTCATCCCGTCGCCGACGGACGGCTGGAACGTCAACGGGGTTGACGTAGCGGACGGGCCGCAGCCGGCGCCCACGCTCGTGAAACTTTCGAACGCCGACGGCACGTCGCTGATCACCATCAACCCGACGAACGGCGACATGTACTGGTTCATCGCGGTCAACGGGCGCTTCGACGAGGTGCAGATGCGCATCGCCCAGCACGACGGCAGCGTGTTCGTCGCCGATGAGGACTACCTGGGCACCGTCTACGGCGACGCCGCGGCCGTCCCCCTCTACGTGCTGAAGAATATCGAGTACATACCGCCGGCGACCCCGACGCCGGAGCCCACCGAGACGCCGGCTGCGCCGTAGCCGCTCGCGCACAGCCGCCCCGCGCCGCAACCGCTCGCGCACGGCCGCCCCATCCGGCTACCCTGTGATCGCATCGACCGCACGGGCCCTTAGCTCAGCTGGCAGAGCAGCGGACTTTTAATCCGTCGGTCCAGGGTTCGAATCCCTGAGGGCCCACCAAACCCCTTCTTAGATCTAGCCATCCAACGCGAGGAGCGATGGGTTCGCTCGAAGAGCGACGGATTTTGCCGCCCGCTTTCGGACAACAACCAAGCCACAAGTTCGTCACAGTGAAGTCACATCGGTAGCCTGAGCCTACCCCACTTTCCCGGACACCTAGACTGTGGCGACGAAGTCGCCCAGAAAGGAGTCCAGGATGGCCACGCGATACCCGGCAGAGTTCCGCCAGCGAGCGGTGGAGTTGGCGCGGCTGCG
>Ga0315281_10002321_pt1 | contig 28220 bp, 22 predicted proteins | sample YL17G07_0_MG_FD_204540 | JGI IMG/M metagenome (GOLD analysis project Ga0315281, IMG submission 204540) | Sediment microbial communities from Yellowstone Lake, YNP, Wyoming, USA - YL17G07_0 | ecosystem: Environmental > Aquatic > Freshwater > Lake > Sediment | place: USA: Wyoming | collected...
GGTATTGTCCGCCGAATGAATTGGGATAGGAGCGCCGCTGAATTTCATTTTCGTGGAACGACGTGGCAACGAAGCCTGTGCCGGTTTGAGTCTTAAGCTGGTAAATCTCCGAGCCCAAGCTGGAAAGGAAGAGCTGCTCGATGCGCCGGAAGTCCATGATGGCTTCGGCCAGCGTAACGCCTTGCACCTTGCGAAGCTCCGCGTCCACCTTAAGCATCAGGTCGAGACACTCTGAGACCGGAACCGCGAAAGGATCGATCCGGCAGGGGCCGGCGTAGCGGTCCAAAACCTTCTGCTCGGGAGCAAGCCGGGCATCCTGCTTCTTGCACAGCGCGCTGGCGCGCGCCACGGCGACGGCCTGAGCGGCAACCTTGTCTGCGCTGGCCGAGCTCATATCATCCGTGGCGGCAAAGCCCCAGGCTCCATCGGCAATCACCCGCACGCCAATCCCGAACGACTCTGAATCCCGGACCTGCGACGGCTTTCCGTTCTTCGTTCCCAGATAACGCTGCCGGATGTCCATCACCCGGACGTCAGCGTAGCTGGCTCCCTGAGCCACGGCGGTGTCGAGAGCCTTCTGTGCAAAGTCCTTCATATTCGAGAAAATCGAGCCATCGAGTCATCGGGACATCGAATCATCGGACAAGAAACAATTGCTCTCTTCCTTCAATGGCTCGATGAACCGATGGTCCGATGGACCGATCCGCTAGGTCCCTTCCGACCAGGACGAGAGATACTCCTCCTGCTCCGGTGTGAGCTTGTCGATGGTAACGCCCATCGACTCGAGCTTGAGCCGGGCGACGGTGCGGTCGATGTCCACCGGGACGGGGTAAACCTTCGGCTCGAGTTTCTTGGCGTTCTTCGCCACGTATTCGGCCGAAAGCGCCTGGTCGGCAAAACTCATGTCCATGACAACGGCGGGATGGCCCTCAGCGGCAGCAAGGTTAATCAGCCGGCCCTCGCCAAGCAGATAGATCTTGCGCCCATCGCGCATCGTGAACTCCTCGACGAACTCGCGTGTGGTGCGTTTGCCGAGCGCCATCTTCTCGAGCGCCGGGATATCGATCTCGACGTTGAAGTGGCCGGAGTTGCAGACTACCGCGCCGTCCTTCATCTGCTTGAAATGTTCGGCTCCGACCACCGACTTGTTCCCCGTAACGGTGATGAAGACATCACCGATCTTCGCCGCCTCGGCCATGGGCATGACGCGGAGACCGTCCATCACGGCTTCCAGAGCCCGCGTGGGATTCACTTCCGTAACGATCACATCCGAGCCCAAGCCCTTGGCGCGCATCGACACGCCGCGCCCGCACCAGCCGTAGCCGCTCACCACGACCTTGAGGCCGGCGAAAAGCAGGTTGGTCGCGCGCAAGATTCCATCGAGCGTGGACTGGCCCGTGCCGTAGCGGTTGTCAAACAAGTGCTTCGTATCGGCGTCGTTGACGGCGATGATGGGGAACTTGAGCACGCCGTCTTTGGCCATGCTGCGCAGCCGAATCACGCCGGTCGTGGTCTCTTCCGTGCCGCCCATAATCCCCGGGATAAGTTCCTTGCGCTTGGTCAGGATGGTCGTCACCAAATCCGCGCCGTCATCCATGGTGATCTGGGGCTTGTGCTCGAGAGCCGAAACAATGTGGGAGTAGTAGCTGTTCTTGTCCTCGCCCTTGATGGCGAAGGTCGGAATGTTGTAGTCCTTCACCAGTGAGGCCGCAACATCGTCCTGCGTGCTCAGAGGATTCGACGCGCAAATCACGACATCGGCCCCGCCGTCTCGCAGGGTGATGGCCAGGTTGGCGGTTTCGGTGGTCACGTGAAGGCACGCCGAGAGCCGCACGCCTTCCAGCGGCCGCTCCTTGATGAAGCGCTTGCGGATGAGCTTGAGAACCGGCATCCACTGGCTGGCCCACTCGATTCGCAGTTTTCCTTTGGCCGCCAAGCCCAGGTCTTTCACATCACAAGGTAACTTTTTCGGGGTCGCCATCTAGAGTCCCGCCTCCCGCCGCAGCGTCGCGGCCTTGTCAGTCTTCTCCCAGGTAAACTCCGGCTCTGACCGGCCGAAGTGACCGTAGGCCGCCGTCTTCTTGTAAACCGGTCGCAGCAGGTTTAGCGATTCGATGATGCCGCGGGGAGTCAGCCGGAAATTCTTTCGGACCAAGTCCACCATGGCGGAGTTGTCGACGCGGCCGGTCCCAAAAGTGTTCACCATCACCGAAACCGGTTCTGCGACGCCGATCGCGTAAGCCAGTTGCACCTCGGCTCGCTGTGCCAGTCCCGCCGCCACCAGGTTCTTGGCAATGTACCGCGCCATGTAGGTCGCCGAGCGGTCCACCTTGGTCGGGTCCTTGCCGGAGAAGCAGCCTCCGCCGTGATGCGCCATGCCGCCATAAGTGTCCACGATGATTTTGCGTCCCGTCAGCCCGGAGTCGCCCACCGGGCCGCCCGTCACAAACCGTCCTGTTGGATTGATATGATATTTGGTGTTCGCGTCGAGCATGTGGGCCGGGATGACGGGCCTGATGACACACTGCAACACACCTTCGTGCAGCGTTTCCTGGGAAACTTCCGGTGTATGCTGAGTTGAGACTACCACCGTGTCCACGCGTATCGGTTTGAATCCTTCGTATTCGACTGTGACCTGGGATTTGCCATCGGGACGAATGAAATCGAGGATTTTCTTGCGGCGGACTTCCGCGAGGCGCAGGCACAACTTCTGCGCCAGCATGATGGGCAAAGGCATCAGTTCGGAAGTCTCGTCGCAGGCGAAGCCGAACATCAGGCCCTGGTCGCCCGCCCCGCCCGTGTCCACGCCCATGGCGATGTCGCCGCTCTGGCGAGTCAGGTTCACCACAACCTGACAAGTGTCCGCGCTGAAGCCGGCGGCGGGATCGGTATAACCAATGCCGCGGACCGTCTCCCGAACCAACTGCTCGATGTCAGGGTTGGCGGAGGTCGTAATCTCCCCCATGACGTACACCGTCTGGTCTTTGGCCATCGACTCGCAGGCCACGCGGCCCTTGGGGTCGGCGGCGAGGACCGCGTCCAGGACCGCGTCGGAAATCTGATCGCAAACCTTGTCAGGATGACCCTCGGTGACTGACTCCGAGGTGAAAAGATACTTTTGGTTTGGCCCGGACACGCAGAGCCTCCTTGTTATTGATTATTGCCTGTTGCTGAAGGTCGTCAGACAAGATCCTTCTGCAGTGTGCAAACTTAAGACGCTAACACAGCCCTTCAAAAAGTGTCAACGATTTCAGGTCGTTGCGTCGAGCTTTGCAGCGAACGGCGCGAATTCGCGCTCCAACTAACAGAAAGCGGACTCAAGTCGGCAGGTGCATTCTTGCACAATGCGTGCTCAGGGCTCGTGAGGACGTCGTGTCCTTTTGCCAGCCTATCAGGCTGAATAAACGGCACTCAATTCCCCCACGACAAGTGAATCATATTGACCATCGAATTGCATGGAATTGCACATACGACAGCTCTCCGTTTCCAGGCGTCAGGACTAGTTCGGTAACTTATTGTATTCTGGGGCTCGCGAACAGATTAGAAGTGACGGGATTGGCCCATCGATTGCGAAAAGAAGTTACCTTCGGATAAAGCAGGCTTTGGGTTTCGGCGTGGCTCCAGCGCCCGGGAGGGGATAGCTCGAGACACGCCGAAACCCTCTTCGTTTGCATCACCTGGACGCGCAGCAGATACCCCAGCTCAACTCCCTGCCATTCAGCAATCAAGGGTTCGCGTTTGCATTCTATGGCTTGCCCACGGCGCGGCGCGAGACCAGATAAGCTTTGATGAACGGGTCGATGTCGCCATCCAAGACCCTATCAGTGTCGCCGACCTCCAGCTTTGTCCGCGTGTCTTTGACCAACCGGTATGGGTGCAGGACGTAGGAGCGGATCTGGCTTCCGAAGCCGATATCCATTTTCGAGTCCTCGAGCTTCTGTGAGACCTCGCGCCGCTTGAGCAGCTCCAACTCGTAGAGCTTCGAGCGGAGAAACTTCATCGCCATTTCCTTGTTGCGGTGTTGGGAGCGCTCGTTCTGGCACTGGGCGACGGTGCCGGTAGGGATGTGGGTAATCCGCACGGCGGAGTCGGTGGTGTTGACGTGCTGCCCGCCGGCGCCCGTGGAGCGGTAGGTTTCAATCCGTATTTCGTCGGGTTTGATTTCGACGTGGATGGTCTCGTCGATCTCGGGGCTGACGAAAACCGAGGCAAACGAGGTGTGGCGGCGCGCCGCGGAGTCAAACGGCGAGATGCGTACCAGGCGATGCACACCAATCTCAGAGGCGAGCAGCCCGAACGCATAGTCGCCCACGAGCGTAAAGGTCGCCGATTTCAGGCCGGCTTCTTCGCCCGCCTGGAATTCCATAAGCTGGAATTTGAACCCTTTCCGTTCTGCCCAGCGGCGGTACATGCGCAGCAGCATTTCCGCCCAGTCCTGCGATTCCGTTCCGCCGGCGCCGGGGTGGATGGTGACGATGGCGTTCAGGTGGTCGTTCTCGCCCGGCAGCAGCGTGGCATTCTCGACCTGTTCGATTTCGCCGCGCAGAGAAGCGAGTTCGGCGCGAAGCTCACCCACAACGTCCTCACCTTCGCGAGCGAGTTCCAGATAGGCGTGGATATCCGAGAGTCTTTGCGCCAGGCGGCCATCCGTATGGATCTGGGCTTCCACCCGCTTGCGATTGCCGAGGATTTTCTGGGAGGCTTCCTGATCCTCCCAGAAGCCGGGCTGGGCTATCTGCTGCTCGATCGCTTCGAGTTCGCGGCGGCGCTGGGGGGCGTCAAAGAAAACTCCGAATCTCGGTGGCGCGGGTCTTCAGTTCTTCGAATTCTTTTTCTAACTCCTCAATCACGGTCTCTCCTCTGGGACGATTGCCCGTTGGTGGTCGTTGGTTGTTCGGTGTTGGTTGTTGGTTGTCCCTATTTTTGATTTTTGCCTTTTGATTTTTGCCTTTTGATTTCCCTTTCCTCCTTCACAACCGCGTAGCCAGCGATTCCAGCGGCGATTGCGATGCAGAGCCACGCGAAAACATCGCCATGCGCTGTGTAGAACGTCGCCGCGTCAAGATAATCAAACCGCGCCGTCAGGGTCAGCGCCTGGTGGCGCGGCAGCCGGTCGAGTACGCGCCCGTAAGGATCGATGACGCAGGTGATGCCGTCGTTGGTGGCGCGCAGAATGTACCGGCGATTCTCGATGGCGCGCATTCGCGCCATATTCAGGTGCTGGAAGGCGGCGGCGGTGTCTCCAAACCAGGCGTCGTTCGAGATATTCACCAGCACGCCCGGCCCTGCGGGGAGGAGCTTCCTCACCAACTGCGGAAAAATCGCCTCGTAGCAGATGAACAGCCCCAGGCCGCCGTCGCGCGTCCGGGCCGTCTGGTAGCTCGACCCGGGAACGAACATGCCCGCCTCGTGGGTGATTTTCCCGACCAAGCCGGGAAAGGCCCACCATGGGACGTACTCACCAAAGGGCACCAGATGAATTTTATCATACGCCAGCAGCACTCGGCCCGCAGGGTCGAGGACCAGGGCGGTGTTCTTGGGGTGATTGATGGTCTGGTCGGCAAAGTTCACGCTGCCGACGACGACGTAGGATTTCGCTTCGCGCGCCATGCGCTCTACCGCACCGCGAAATAACGGGTCGCGCTCGAAATAGAACGGCGCAGGATTCTCCGGCCAGATGATGAGCGGCGCGGAAGAGGACTTCCCTTCCTGCTCCACACTGGCGAGGCTCATGGCGACGAGGTTTTGGAGCGGCGCGGGATTCTGCCAGGGCGCCCATTTGGCCCCACTCTCCCGATCCATGGGGACGTTGGGCTGGAGGAAGTGCGCGAGGCGCGTTCCACTCGGCAAGGCAGCAGGAGTCGCTAACCAGTTCACCAGGACGAGCAGCACCGCCCAGCATACAACTGCAATGCGGGGCGCAACGCGCCGAGGTTCAAGCCAGACCCAGGCCACGAGGGCGCTCGTCGTCACGGCCAGAAACGACACGCCGTAGACAGCCGCAAACGAAGCCACTTGCCGCAGGCCGTCCGCCTGTACGGCGTAGCCGAGCAAATTCCACGGAAAGCCCGTAATCAGGTACGTCCGCGCGATTTCCATCGCCACCCAGAGAAACGGGCTGAGCGCGAGAGCGAGAGGGTACGAGACCTGCGCCACCCAGGTTTCAACCAGACCGAACGCGCCGAAAAAGGCCGCAAAGACCAGAACGAAAAGGAGCAGGATTCCCCAGGCGAGAATGGGCGCCACACCGCCGTGCAATTCCACGACATCTACAAACCAATGACACGTCCCCGCCAGGAAGACGGCTCCGGCGCAATAAGCGAGCAAGAACCCTCGCCCGGGGCGCGCCTCCTGAACCAGCGCCACGAGCAGTGGGGCGCAAGCAAACCAGACCAGCAGGTGCCAGTTGAGGAGCGGAAAGCTCGCACACAGCATGAAGCCGCTCACGGCACTGGCGGCCAAACGAAATCTGAACGTCTGGAGCGCGTTGTTGGGAGGGTCGCTTGTGGAGCTGCTGCTCAAGGAATGTGAGGGAGTTCTCAGTTGTCAGTTATTGGTTGTTTGTTATTGGTTGTAAGTCGCATGTCGCTTCGCCTGGATTTACCTACCTACGATCCAATGAAGCTCTCTGTCCTTCGTCCTTCGTCCTTCGTCCTTCGTCCTTTGCGCTTCGTCCTTCTGCCTTCATCCTTCACACTTCGTACTCGCAGTTCATCGTCTGATAAACGGCTTGAATCCTTCCTTGGCAATTTTATCTCGAACCGTTTGCGCTTCCTCGCGTGAGGCATAAGGCCCAACCTGAACACGGAACAGATTGTCGCCGGCGTTGGCGTATTCCGGCAGGACCAGGAAAACCGCGTAGCCGCGCGATTTCAGCTCCTTGACCAGCTTTTCGGCGTCTTGCTTGTCTCGCGACGCGGCCACCTGGACGGTGAAGCCCATGCCGACCTGCACCGACTTCCCGGCTGCCGCCGGCGGACCCGCCCCCGTACGGTTATTCACCATGGAGGCGGCAGGTGGAGGTATATCGACGTCGGGCGACTGAGCGGCGTGGGCCGCAGTCGATTTCGATTCCTTCTCAGCCGTTGAAGAGGTACGTCCCACCGACTTTTGAGCGGCCGTCGAATCCGCCGACGGAGATTCCTTGGTCGTCAATGGAACAGTCTCGAGTGGCGGGTTTACTGTGGGTGGGATTACCCCCAAGGGCGTCACCTGCTCGGTAACCCCGGCGGTTTTCGCCGACCTTTCGTTATAGCCGACTAGGAACCCCAGGGAAAAGAATACCGCGCAAGCAGCCACGCCCATCAGGAACACCATCACCAGGTACCGGGCGGAGAGGCCCTTCTCGTCCTGTTTTCTTTCGCCACTGTCGGCCACAGCTCTCCTTCAAAAACGCGCCGGCCCAGTCAAGCGGCCAGGGGCGCACCCGGACTACTTTGGCGTCGTATCTGGCGACGCGGCGTGGAGGTATTTCCCGAACACCGCCGAGAGCAGTTCCACCGGCAGCGGGAAGACGATGGTGGTGTTCTTTTCCGTACCGATTTCCGTCAAGGTCTGGAGGTAGCGCAGCGTGATGGCCACCGGCTCGCGGTTGATGATGGCCGCCGCCTGAGCCAGTTTCTCCGACGCCTGAAACTCGCCGTCCGCATGAATGATCTTGGCCCGCCGCTCGCGCTCGGCCTCGGCCTGGCGCGCGATGGCGCGTTGCATTTCCTGCGGCAGGTCGACCTGCTTGATCTGCACCTGCACCACCTTGATTCCCCAGGGCTCGGTCTGCTCGTCGATGATGGTTTGCAGCCGCATGTTGAGCTTTTCCCGCTGGGACAGCAGATCGTCCAGTTCAACCTCGCCCAACACCGACCGCAAGGCCGTCGAGGCGAGCTGTTCGACGGCGTAGCGGTAGTTCCGCAATTCGATCAGCGCATTTTGTGCCTTGATGACACGGTACCACAGCACGGCGTTGACCTTCACCGAGACGTTGTCGCGCGTGATGACGTCCTGCGACGGCACGTCCCAGGTTTCGATCTGCAGCGAAACCCTGAACATGCGGTCGATCGGCCAGAGGATGAGAATCAGGCCAGGGCCTTTGTCCACCGCCAGCACACGTCCCAGGCGAAGGACCATGGCTTTTTCCCATTCATTGAGGATGTTGATGCACTTAATGATCCAGACCAGAATGATAAAGAACGCGACGATGAGCGGTGTCCCGATGTCCATGGTGAACTCCTTTGCGCTTTCCTCAGCGCGGAACAAGATTGCTCGGGCCGACGTTTAATCGCCATCGGTCACTGTGAACCAAAACAAGGACTGGCGCGAGACCAGTTCTCCGCCCAGTTTAGCGGGATTCGGCGGCCGGCTCAACCTCCAAGGTCAATCCGTCGATTTGCCGCACGCGGACGTGGCTGCCCTTGGGAATCCTGGTCGTAGCGTGAGCGTCCCAGATTTCGCCCCGTACCAGGATCTTGCCGGTGGGTTCGAGATCGGTCTGCGCGACGCCTACCGAATCAATCATCCCGGCCTCGCCGGTCACTGCCTTGCGGCGCTTGGCCATTACGGCGAGGCGCAGCAGGAAGACCGTAATCGCAGCCAAAGGCAGGGTCACGGCGAGAGCCGTCGAAAGGCGAATGCGCGCTCCCGGCCAGGGTGAATCCACCAGAATCATCGCTCCAATCACCATGGCCAGAATTCCGCCCGCCGCCAGCGCGCCGTGGGAAGTCAGCTTGACTTCCAGGGCGAACAGAACCAGCGCGAGCAGGATCAGGATCACCCCCAGGGTATTAATCGGCAGCAGGTTGAAAGCGTATAAGGCCAGCACCAGCGCCACCGCTCCCACCACCCCGGGCGCAATCAATCCGGGATGAGTGAACTCAACGTACATGCACGCCAATCCCACGGCACCCAGCAGAAAGGCGATGTTGGGATCGGCGATCCAGGAGAAGATCCTTTCCCGACGGCCCATGGCGCGCACGTCGAGGACGGCGTCGGCCAGGTGCAAGGTCGCGGTGGTGTCATTCACGCGCTTGATTGTTTTGCCGTCGAGCTTGGCGAGAACCTCCTGGGGCGTAGGCGCGATGACGTCAATCAGGCCCCCCGCGAGCGCTTCTTTCTCGGTGAACGACCGGCTCTGCCGGACTCCTTCTTCCGCCAGCTTGGAGTTGCGGCCTCGCTTCTCGGCGATGCTGCGAATGTAGGCTGCGGCGTCGTTTTCAATCTTGGTTTCCATCGTCTTGCCGATATCCACGCCATAGATGACCACGGGATGCGCGGCGCCGGTCGTGGTGCCCGGGGCCATTGCCGCTGCATCTCCGGCAAGCAGAATAAATAATCCTGCCGAAGCGGCGCTGCCGCCGCTGGGCGCGACGTACGTAATCACGGGCACGCGCGAGTCGAGGATCGCCTGGACAATCGCCCGCATCGAGTTCGAGAGCCCACCCGGAGTGTCCAACTGCAGCAGAATGGCATCGGCCTGGCTGGCATTGGCTTCACGAATGCCACGGATGAGGTATTCGGCGCTGACCTGGTGCACCATCTGGTCGAGGGTCAGGACCACCACGCGCGGCCGGGTCGCGGTCGGAGCGCCGCCCCACGAGAGGCTCCCACTCAACAGGGCAAGGATCAAGGCAAAGGTCAATCTGGCAGGTTTGGTATTCATTGTTTCTTCCCCCCCTCGGGCGCGGCCTGGGGAATCCGGGCCATCAACATCTGCGCCTCGCGGTTGGTGGGATCCAGGCTGAGAGCCGCACGGCCCTGGGCGCGGGCCGCTTCCGGCTGGGTTAGTGAAAGGTACACCCGGGCAAGGAAGAGATGTGCGGTCAGGCTGTCCTTGAGTCGCAGGGAAGCCTCGATTTCCGCTGCCGCGTCCCGGTGCCGCCCCGCGGCTTCGTAAACCTGAGCAAGAGTCAAGTGCGCCTCGCTGTCACCGGACGCGAGGGAGACGGCTTCGCGCAACTCAGACTCTGCTTCCCGCAGCTTCCCGCCCGCGAGGAATTCTCTCCCCCGCCTGAGGTGGACCTCTGCATGACGAGCCACCGGCTCACGTTGCAGGCGCTCTTCGAGCGCGTTGCGCATCGCCAACGACAGTAGGCGATACGCGCGCCCATCGTAGTTCTTCTTCAGGCGCAGGTGGGGGAGCAGATCGGGGTGGGCGTCGGGAACCGCCGTGTCACCATACGCAGCCAGCCAGCGAAGCTCGCGCTCCTTGCCTTCCACATTCCCCTCCGCGGTGAAAGCCTCGGCCAGCAGCAGGTGTATTTCGGGGTCGTCGGGGGAAAGCCGGAGGGCCTCTTCCAAATACGGGGTTGCTTCCTTGGGGCGTTTCAGGAAGCTCAGGCACACCCCGAGGTTGAAGTTGAATACTGGGTCGGTGGGATCTCCCTTGCGCGCGCCCTCAAAAGCCGCCATGGCATCTTCGTAGCGCCTGCGCCGCGCCCGCATAACGCCCAGGTTGTTCCAAACTTCGTTCAAAGGAATTTGTTCTGAGAGCTCTCCGAAAGCCTTCTCGGCGGCGGCATCGTGCCCGAGAAAGAATTCGTCCACACCCAGGAAAAAGAGCGATTCGAGGTAGTTGGGATCTTGATGGTCGATCTTCCTGAGCCAGCGCGCCGAATTTTCGTAGTCCTTTGCCTGGAAGTAATGTCTGCCCAATTCCAGGGCAGCGCGCCGGTCGCTGGCATTCAGGCGATCCGCCTCCACCAGGAAGCGAATCCGGCTCTCCGGGTCAGTCGCCAAGATTCCGCGAATGTAGTTCTCAAAAGCGTCCAGCCGAATCTCGGGGAAAAGCTTCCGGAAGTCTTCCTCCTTCCCCACCGTGAAGCCGGGATCCTGAGTGGCGAGCATGCGCCAGGCGAGGCGGGTTTGCAGGTCAACCAGGTCGGCCAGCTCGCCGCTCGCCTCGAGGGCGGGAGCCAGCCTCCGTCGGCGCACGTCCAGCAACTGGGCGCGAGCTGTCAGACGGTCGCCCTCCACATTGAAGCTGCCGGTGAGGGTCCAATCCACGCCCAGTGTCTCCGCGACTTTGTAAACGCTGGCGAGCGTCAGCGGCGTTCCGGGAGGAACCTCCAACTGCTCGCAGGCGGCATCGCGCTCGCGTCTCCCCAACACGAAGCGGTCCGGCAAGGACAGGCGCGAAGCGAGCACCTCTGCGAAACCCTCGGAAATCCAATTCAGGTCTGCGCGTGGGCTTTTGTTTTCGAAGGGGAAAACCAGCAGGGTTCGGGGCGAGGCCGCTCCCCGGAGATTACCGACCGCGAGCAGGAGAACCAGAATGCCCAGCGCCTTTTTCATGCCGCCAGCCTGCTGGCATTATAGCACCGGGCGCGCCGCGGTTGGCGCGCCAGAGGCCTTCCCTCCCCAGCGCCTTGCTCCTTGCCGCGTCCCGCCGGTCGAAGAGTCAATCTTTGATGGCTTTCGGGGGATTCTTTCTCAACTCGACGTAATCAGGAAACTGGCTGATCTTTTTGAGGTCGGGATCCTCATCCAGCATTTTCTGGTCGTTGAAGCCGTCTTCGAGCGCGCGGCGCAGATAACGCACCGCCTCCTCCGCCCGGCCAGTGGAGGCAAAAACCTTGGCCATGTAGAAAAAGAATCTCGCGTCGGCGGCTCTCGCCTGCATCACCGTCCCCAAGGACGACCGTTCGGTCATGACATTGGGGTCGAGACTGAGCGCCGTTCGATATTCTTCCACGGTTTCTTTGAACTTCTTGACCTGATAATAAGCAGTCCCCAGGTTCATGTGGAAGGAGGCATTGTTGGGATTGAGCTTGATGGCCTGCCGGTAATACTTGAGAGATTTCTTCGCCTCGTTGTCCAGGTAGTAGGTCGTGCCGAGGTTGTTCCAGGGCTCGGCGAAACTGGTGCCCTGGCGCATGGCTTCTTTGTAAGCCTTCCGCGCCGGGGAATAGTCCATCAGCTGCTGGTAGGCAATTCCCAGCTTGTTCCACAGAGCCGGATCCTTTCGACCCTTCGCGGCCAGGGCGCGACGGTAATAGTCCGCGGCGTCGGAGTAGGATTTCCTCACCATGAAAATGTCCGCGCGGTCCTCGAGCGAAATTGTGGTTGCCTTGGGAGCCTCCTGCGAGGCAGGTACCGGGGCAAGGACCGGAGCAGGAAGGTCGGTTGAAACGGGTTTCTCGGCCTGCTGGCCGGATCCCTGGGCAGCAAGGCCAAGCAGGCAGCCTGCCACCAACCATGACATCAGTCCAAGGATTCTCGTTCTCATTGTGCAACCTCATTTCAGCGAGGAACCAGAACGGGTGCCGAGCGATGCCTGAACCTCATCCCTTAGACTCGGCTTTTTTGGGAGGAGGTGTTTGGGTTTTCGGGGCCTGGTCCTTTCCCTTGAAGATGGAGAGGAACTTCCTGACAATTCCTCCTTGTTTCTTCTCCGGCGGCGGGGCAGGGAGAGCACTGGGCGGCGTGCTCGGGCCACCGGCCGAACGGGGAGGCGCTCCCGGCGGCAACGGCAACGACGGCGGCACCGCGGCGGCAGGCACCGCGGTGGCTTGCGCGGTTCGGAAGAGCCGGCTCAAGATCCCGGAAGCTCCTCCCTGGGAAACGCCACTCGCCAACGGTTCGGTGCCGGCGATGAAGATCTCGTCGCGCGTCTGCGTGGAGTTCGCAGTGGCCAATTGGTTGGTGCGGACGTCCAGGGTCTCCGTCACCACCCCTTCGGGCGCCGTAAAAGATTGTACGTCGTGGTAGTCCGGAAGTTCCATCGCCCGCTTCATGAATTCCGTCCACACCGGCAGCGCGGAGGCCGCACCGGATAGCCGGAGTTCACGGTCATCATCGTAACCGACCCAGACCACAGCCAAGAGATTCGACGTGAATCCCGCGAACCAGCCATCGTGGGATGTTCCCGTCTTCCCCGCCGCCGGAACATTCAAGCCCCGGCTGCGCACGCCGGCCGCCGTCCCGTTCTCGACGACGCTTTGCATCAGGCTCACCATCAAGTAGCTGACGCGCGCGTCGAGCACGGGGCGCGTCTCCTCCGGGCTGCGCCAGAGGGTGTGGCCCGTGGAATTTCGCACGGCCAGGATGAACCGCGGTCCGATATACTGGCCCTTGTTGGCGAACACCGTATACGCGCCCGCAATCTCGAGCGGTGTGGCAACGTACGCGCCGAGCGCCAGCGCCGGCGTGGCCAGGAGTTCACGGTTGATGCCCGCCGCTTCCGCCAGCCGCCGCACCTTGTCGTAACCCACCATTTCCGCCAACCGCACGGTGGCCACGTTCAGAGAATGCGCGAGCGCCTGCCGCACCGGCACGGGCCCATAGTACTCCTTCTTGTAGTTCTCCGGCTCGTAGGGCTGGTCGCCGAACTGAAACGTTGTGGGCTCGTCCACCAGGACCGTCGCCGTGGTGACCAGGGGCTGTGAACCGTCCACGGCCGAATTCAGCGCCGCAGCGTACACAAAGGGTTTGAACGACGAGCCCGGCTGGCGTTTGGCCAGCACGTGGTTCAACTGGCTCAGGCCGTAGTTGCGGCCACCCACCAGGGCGCGCAATGCGCCCGTGGCCGGGTCCAGGGCCACTAACGCCACCTGCGGTTGGTTGGGATCGTCCGTCTCCTCCTTGGGGCGCTTGCGCTTCTTTAGTTCCTTGTCAACCTCCGCCATGCCGGCTTGGACGGCTTCCGAGGCGGCGCGTTGAAGGTCGAGGTTGAGCGTGGTATAGACGCGGTAGCTTTGCGAAAGCAGGTCGTGCTCGGGAAACTGCGCCAGCAACTGGTCCTTGACCATATCGACGAAGAACGGCGCCTGGCTGGCTTCCGCATTCTGCTGGACGATGCCGAGCGGCGCGCCGGAGCCCCGCTCCGCCTCGGAAGGCGCGATGAGTCCAACCTCCAGCATCCGCCGCAAAACAAAGTTCCGCCGTTCCAGTGCCCGTCCGGGATACTTGTAGGGTGAATCGCGGTTGGGGCCGTGGATGAGTCCCGCGAGCAAGGCGGCTTCCGGCAGCGTCAGGCTGTTGACATCCTTATTGAAGTACGCGCTCGACGCCTCGCCCACGCCATAGATCGAAAAACTGCCGCGCTGGCCGAGGTAAATCTGGTTGGCGTACAGCTCGAAGATCTGCTCCTTGGTCAGCCGCTGCTCCATCAGCAGGGCGATGAAAATCTCGGCTGCCTTGCGGCGGAGCGTCCGCTCGGGAGTCAGGAAAAAATTCCGCGCCAGTTGCATCGTCAGGGTGCTGGTCCCCCGGATGCGATCTTCGCCGTGAACTCCCGACAGCGCCGCGGCGAAGAGGCGATACAAGTTGACGCCCGAGTGTGAGAAGAAACGGTGGTCCTCCGTCGCCAGGATGGCGTTGACGAGCGGCTTGGGGAGGTCCTGATACCGCACCAGGCGCCGCTTGCTGCGGCTGCGGTCGAACAACGTGGTGATGACTTCCGGCTCGAGCTGGTAGTTCGCGAGAGGACCCGGCCGGTCAAGGGCGGTGATGGAAACCACCCGGCCGTCACGAAACGCGAGAGCTGCGGGCCCCTGCCGGGCCTGGTCACCCTGGAAGTAGGACGCCGGACCCGGACGAATTTCCAACTGATCGCCCGCCAGCCGGTAAGTCCCGACCGCGGACCCAGTGCTTCCTTCCGCGTAGAGCGCGCGGCGCAAGTGCTCCGCGAGATCCCAGGGATTCCCCGCTTGACCGACCTTGACCTCCACGGGCGCGGCAAATACCAGGGAGGCATTCGCGAAGAGCTCCCCGCTCAGCCGCGCATCCACCAGCCGCGCGAAGCGCACATAAAAGTAAACGAAGGTACCCGTTGCCGCGAGGAATACCACCAGCCCGGCTGCAAGGAGGGCCTTCTTCCACCAGCGCAGGCCCTTCCCTTTTGCCGGCCGAGCCTTGCCCCGCGCGAGGGGCGGTTTTCGAGACGAGGATGGTGGGCTGGCTGGCACGGGTTATAACTGCTTGTTCTCGGCCGAGGGCGTGAAGTGGAGCTGGAGCGTGTAAACCCTGAGGTCCACGGGAACGGTGAAATCCAGTTGGACCCTGACCCCCCCGCCCACCTCAACCTTTACCTGATCGGGGTCTACGGGAAGATCCAGGTCCTTGGCCTTCGCCAGGATGTGGTTCCGGATGGCGTCCGCCGGAGTACGCTGCGCTAACCAGAAGGGATTCTGCTGGCGGATGTAGTCTTGAAGCTCGTAGCTGTTTACGTAGACGGGGATGATCTTGAAGCCGCAGTAAATCACCGCGAAAACGAACGCTATCGAAAGGATCGCCTTGACTGTGCCCTTGCCTGAGTCTGACCGTCGCATCGTTTCCCCCATGTGGGTACAGGATGAACTGGCGGTAGCGGAGTTACCTCCCCAGCAAAGACGCTATAACATTGTCCAGCTTAACATCCTGAATCTGCTTTGTCGAGCGCTGGAAGATTTCCGCCAGGCCCTGCTCCAATTTCCGCTTGCCTACCGTGACGCGGAAGGGGACGCCGATCAGGTCCGCGTCCTTGAACTTCACGCCCGGGCGCTCGGCGCGGTCGTCGAAGAGGACGTCGATGGACTGGGCGCGCATTTCCACGTAGAGCGTTTCGGCCGTCGCGCGCACTTTCGCGTCGTCCATGTTGGCTGCCGTCAGGATCACCTCGAAGGGCGCGATGGTGCGCGGCAGGAACAGGCCGTCGGCGTCGTAGTTCTGTTCCGCCGCCGCGCTCAGGATGCGCTCCAGCCCGATGCCGTACGAGCCCATCACCAGCGGAACTTCCTTGCCGCTGGCATCGAGCACCGTGGCGTGCATGGCTTCCGAATAGCGCCGCCCCAACTTGAAGACGTGCCCCAGCTCGATGCTCTTGGTCAGGACGAGCGGCTTCCCGCAGCGCACGCAGCCGTCGCCTGGCTGCACGGCGCGAATATCCGCGTACTCGGCAGTAAAGTCGCGTCCGGGGGTCACGTTGCGCAGATGGAAATCGTCGCGGTTGGCGCCGCTGATCATGTTCTTGCGTCCCGCCAGCGCGCGGTCTGCGATGATGCGCGCGCCCTTCAAGCCTGCCGGGCCGAGAGAGCCGAGATGCGCGCCGTGCAGCTTCAGAGCTTCTTCGGGCGTGGCGGGCCGGAAGGCCGCGGTCCCAAGCGCCGCGGCGAGCTTCGTTTCGCTCAAAGCGTGATCGCCGCGCAGCAGGAGAAGTACCGGCTGGCTCTCCACCATAAAGTCGAGCGTCTTGATCAGCCGCGGCGGGCCCTCGCCCGTGAACTTGGCCAGGTCATCGATGGTCTTTTGGCCCGGGGTGGGGAACGGCTCGGGAGCTGCGTCGCCAGGCGGGTCCGTGACGGGAGTCGGCACGGATTCGGCTTTTTCCAGATTCGCGGCAAAACCGCACTCGCAGTGCGCAATCCAGTCTTCGCCGGAATCTGCCGGCGCGGTGAACTCGCTCGAAACTTTTCCGCCCATCATCCCCGAGTAGGCGTCCACGTGCAGGAACCGCAAGCCACAGCGCTCGAAAATTCGCCGGTAAGCGTCCACGTGTTTGTCGTAGCTCACGTCCAATCCGGCATCGTCGAGATCGAAGGAGTACGAGTCTTTCATCCAAAACTGCCGCAGGCGCAGCAGGCCGGACTTGGGCCGCGGCTCGTCGCGGAATTTTTCCTGGATCTGATACCAGATCTGCGGCAACTGCTTGTAGGAGCGCAGTTCCCCGCGCGCGATGTTGGTCATCTCCTCTTCGTGCGTCACACCCAGGCACATATCGTGGTCCGTCCGGTCCTTGAATCTGAACATCACCTCCACGGAGTCCCACCGCCCGGTCTCTTTCCACAGCTCCGCCGGGTTGAGCGCCGGAAGATAGAATTCCTGTCCGCCGATGCGGTTCATCTCCTCGCGGATGATCTGCGCGATCTTCAGAAAAGATTTCTGCGCGAGGAATAAGTAAGCATAAACCCCCGCCGCCACCTGACGGACATATCCGGCACGCAGCAGGAGCTGATGACTCGGCGCTTCCGCCTCCGCCGGAACTTCTCGCAAGGTGGGGATAAAAGCCTGGCTCCAACGCATTCGCACGACCTCTCGTATCGAGCTCTCAGCCTTCAGCCATCAGCCCTCAGGATGTTTGCTTCAGGCTTTAGGCTTCAGACTTCTGGCTTCTGGCTTCTGGCTCCTGACTTCTGTCTTCTGGCTTCCGCCTCCGGCTTCCACGTTCATCGTTCATGATTCCGGAGCCGTCATTGTTGGTGATGATTGCACTTCTTGTCAAGGAAAGCGGGGGTGAGGCGCAAGGATTGTACAGACATGTGACGAAGAGCGGCAGGATTTCAGAGTTGAATCTCACCCGTGGCGACCGCTACTTCGGCCGGATAGAAAACTGCGAGAACTTTCCATTGGGGGCGATGCCCAGCACGGCGACGAGCATCTTGGTCTGGTACGCGACCTGATACGTATACACGCGATCGTCTCCAAGCTCTTGCCGGCGCAAGAGATCAATCCGCGAGGGGCCGCCGAGGGCGCGGAGCATCTCCAAGTAGGCCTTGGCTCGGTCCGGGAAGAAACCCGCTCTCACGTAAGCAAACTCTTCCGGTTTCAGCCGGCCCTGGCTGGCGGCAGCGAGCAAGTCCTTGAAACGTGCTGTCACCTCAGGCTCGTGATCCGCAATTGGCCGCAGTTCCGGCGGCTTGAGGGCCGGGTCAATGAGCCCGGCAATGCCGTCGACAAAGCGCTCGAGGTCGGCCTCCGCGAGGTTGGCAAGTACAATGATCGTCAGCTCGTCTTCCACGTAGCGAGCCAGAAAGGACTCGAATCCCTGCCAAGCTCCGGCGTGCTGATCGACCTTGTGGCCGGCAACCTCTTCGATTTCCCATCCGAACCCGTAAGGATACCGACGGCCGCTCGTCAGTTTGGCTGGATCATAGATCTGCGCCCAGCTTTCGGCGCGCAGAAGCGCTTTGGCGCGAAGACCGCGGTCCCACGCGATCAAGTCGCGGAGGCTGAAGTACAGAGAGCCATCGGCAGTCGTGTTTAAGCTGGGCGACACCCATTCCTGGTTCTTCAGCCTACCCGCCACAAAGCGATAGCCGGCGGCGCGATGTGGAACAATATCTTCTTCACTGATCACCCGGGCCGTGTTCATGCCCAGTGGTGCGAACACGCGGTCATGCAAGATGTCTCCGTAAAACTGCCCTGATGCCCGATGGATTATGATTCCGAGGAGCAGGTAGCCGGTGTTGCTGTAGTTCCACCGCGAACCGGCAGGAAACTCCAGCTTCAGGTGGTAAGCAGCCTTAGCAAGCTCGTCCTCGGAATAATCACGGCGGAGATCGATCGCGCCTTCCGTATAGTCGGGAATGCCGGAAGTGTGAGTGAGGAGATGGCGGACAGTGATCGGCTCCCATTCGGAGGGCGCATCCTTGAGGTATTTGGTAATCGAATCGTCGAGGGCGAGTTTCCCTTCTTCCACGAGCAGCATCACTACCGTCGCGGTGAACTGCTTGCCCAGGGAGCCTGACTGGAAAATCGTCTCCGGTCCGACGCGAACCTGGTGTTCAACATTGGCAAGCCCGTAGCCTTTGGCCAGGATAACTTCGCCGCGCCGCACAATCGCCACCGCCAGGCCGGGCACCTGCTGACGCTGCATCTCCGCGAGGACAAAACTCTCAACCGCCGGAAGCCCGCCGGATTGCGCTCGGCCGCTCCCAGCCGCCAAAACAACCAGCGCCCAAGCCGCGAGCATGCGTCCGCCCATTGGTCACTGTCCTGCCATCAAGGAATCGCCATCGGCTTTCAGCCTTCTGGTTTCTGACTCCTGCTGTAATCATTCATTGTTCAGGGTTCGTCGTCCCGAAGTCGCCCGCCATTGTTGGGGATAACTAGACTTCTTGTCAAGGAAAGCGCCGCCTTCCGTGCCCAGCGTGTCCGACTCATGGTGCAATTCGCGCGACGTATTCTGCCGCTCCCTTGACGCGTGGCGCCGGGAAGGGTCTAATTGAGCGTCTGGAGCACGGGCTCCCCCCGCCATCCACATCGCGGCAGGAGGTGGCGCGACTCCGCAAGCTTCGGAGTTGTCCTGTAACTCCGCGGCGTCTGGTATCATCTCTTCAAAAAGTACTGGCAGAACAATTTCAGTGCGCCACTGGCGCAGCGAATAAGGAGAATCGCATGGCTGAAAAGAAAATCATCGTAGTACTCGGCGCAACCGGCGCGCAAGGGGGAGGCTTGGTGCGCGCCATCATGAGCGACCCGACGAGCGGATTCCGCGTGCGCGCGATTACGCGCGATGTCAATTCAGACAAAGCGAAGGCACTGGCCAAGCTGGGCGCGGAAGTCGTCGCGGCCAGCGTGGACGAAGTGGAAAGCTTGAAGCGCGCGATGGCGGGCGCTTACGGCGCCTTCTGCGTGACGTTCTATTGGGACCACTTCTCACCCGAAAGAGAGCTGGCCCAGGCCACGGCATTGGCGCAGGCCGCGAAGGATACCGGCATCCAACACGCCATCTGGTCAACCCTCGAAGACACCCGCAAGTGGGTGCCGCTCACGGACAATCGCATGCCGACCCTGATGGGCAAATACAAAGTGCCGCACTTCGACGCCAAGGGCGAAGCCGACGAGGTGTTCAGGAAGCTCGGGGTTCCCACGACCTTCCTGCTGACCTCGTTCTACTGGGACAACTTCATCTTCTTCGGCTCCGGTCCCAAGAGAGGGCCCGACGGCAAGCTGGCTCTGACCTTCCCCCTGGGCGACAAGAAGCTCGCGAGCATCGCCGTTGAAGACATCGGCAGGTGCGCTTACGGAATCTTCAAGAAAGGCCGCGAGTTCATCGGCAAGACGGTGGGCATCGCCGGCGGGCACCTGACCGGAGCCGAAATGGCCGCCGCCATGAGCAAAGCCCTGGGCCAGGACGTGCGCTACAACGCCGTGACGCCCGAGGTCTACCGCGGCCTCGGTTTCCCCGGCGCCGAAGACCTGGGCAACATGTTCCAGTTCAAGCGCGACTTTAACGAGTACTACTGCGGCGCGCGCAACCTGGATTTTGCCCGGTCGCTGAATCCCGAGCTTCAGACGTTCGCCCAGTGGCTCGCCCAGAATGCAAGCCGCATCCCGCTGGAGTAGGTGTTGGAGCAGGAGTCAGGAGGCACGAGGCCAAGAGAGCTGGGGCTGGGGGCGGGACGACGGTTGCCCTTTTTGGTTGCTTACCACTTGGAGAATAGGAGGCTGCCACTGGCCGAAAAATGTGCGGACGCTGGATTGGTATCCTGATAAATATTTGAAAATAAGCCTCTTATAAGCTTCGTGGAGATTTTAAACAAATGCTGATTCTAAATGACTTACCAGCTTCGTTTCACCTTTTGATGGACTATGTTGTTCATTCTAAACCACTAATCAGCTTCGTTTTTTTTACGGTATAGGGAAACCACGCTTTCGAGGCCGTTCCCTGCCTCGCTGGGCCCCGTCAATGCCCTTCCCCAGGCATTGGCAACGGCCCGATTTCCTTCCCCCGTTTTGGCTCGTCGTGCCGGCCTTCGCATCATGCCTTTTGTCTCCCGGCCCCCGGCTAGACCAGGGATCGGCTTACCAAGCTAGACTACCACACTTGTCCCACAATGTCAAGAGGAAATATTGTCGGTGTGGTGCCTGAGTTTCCTGTAGCGCCCCGACCTGTCGGGGCATTTCCAGAGTGTGTCGGGCTCCCCGCCAGTCGGCGGGGACAAGTTCCGCCCGGCGCTATCTCACAGATTAGGACACTGCCCAAAATCCGTGCCGAACCCCCAAACCCGAATCACGAGTCGCGAATCCCGATTCCCGAGTCGCAAGTCCCGAGCCGTCGTATAATCGCCGCGCTATGAAAAACCAAATCAACTTGCGAATTCTTCTCGGAATCCTGCTGGGCGGAATGCTGGCTCTCTCAAGCGCGGCGGGGGCGAACCCTTCCGACCAGAAAGAATGGATTCAACTTTTCAACGGCAAGGACCTGAGCGACTGGGCGGTGAAGATCACCGGCTACGAGCCCGGCGAAAACTTCGGCAACACCTTCCGCGTCGAGGACGGCGTGCTCAAGGTGGCGTACGACCAATACGACAAGTTCAACGGACGCTTTGGGCACATCTTCTATCGCCGCAAGTTTTCTCACTACATCGTGGCGGCGGAATATCGCTTTTTGGGCCAGCAGGTGCCGGGCGGTCCCGACTGGGGGTTCAAGAACAGCGGCATCATGGTGCATTGCCAGTCGCCCGAAAGCATGCTCAAGGACCAGGACTTCCCGATCTCGATTGAAGTGCAGTTGCTCGGAGGGCGCGGCTCAGGCGAACGGCCGACCGCCAACCTCTGCACGCCGGGGACGAACGTCGTGCGCGAGGGAGTCCTCTATACGACGCACTGCTTGAACTCCACTTCCCCAACCTTTCGCGGCGAGGAGTGGGTGCGCGTGGAAGCGATGGTACTGGGAGATTCCGTCATCCGCCACTTCGTGAACGGCGAGCAGGTCCTCAGTTACGAGATGCCGCAGATCGGCGGCGGCTCGGTCAGCCACTACGATCCGAAATTCAAGGAAGATGGGAAGCTGCTCACCGAAGGCTATATTTCATTGCAGAGCGAAAGCCATCCGCTTGAGTTTCGTAAGGTCGAATTGCTGAACCTGGCGGGCTGCATGGGCTCGAAGGCCAAAAACTACAAGACCTATTATGTGAAGGCGGAGACCGCGGAGTGCCAGTATTGAAGGCAGGAGTCAGGATTCAGGATTCGGGATTCAGGAGCCAGGATTCAGGAGTCAGTAGTCAGAAGAAAAAACGGCAAAGCCGAATCGGCGGACTAGTGATTCAATGAATCAATGGCCCAATGATTCAACGGCTCAATGTCCTCAATCTTCTGGCGGCGGGGGCGGCGGAACGAACAGGCGATAGACCGCGGTGGACCATTTGCCGTCCTTCTTCACGACGACGGAAGTGGCGATGGCTTTCTGCGACGCCATGGCTTTGTCGTACCAGTCTTTGCCCCCGCTGATTTCCGCCTCCGCGTTCACCACCGCGACCTCCGGCGTCAGGAAACGAATGCCCTTGACCGTGATGGCCAGCTTGGCGGTGGCAAAGTCGCCGGTGTGGGCTTCGGCCAGATAGTTCTCGATGCGCGCCCGACCGCTGTTTAACTGGCCATCGGGGCCGATGAAGTCCCCATCTTCCGCCCAGAACATCGACATCGCCTGCGCGTCGTGGTTGGTCCAGGCCTCGGCAAAGCTCTGGTGCAGCTTCCTGATGGCCGCTTCATCCTCGGACGAGCCGCCCTGCGCCAGCGCCAGACTCGTTGTGAGTGCGAACGCAACGCCGATCATCACAACAACTGAAACCCTCTTCCGCATCGCTGCTCCCTCCCGCCGGGAAACTGTCCCCAAGATTGAACGAAAGATTACTTCCCCGCGCCGCACCTGTCAATCACCTCGGAAGGTAAGTAGCGCCGACCTTTAGGTCGGCATCTTGAGAGCGTGCCGGGCCAAGGCCCGGCGCTACAAAACCGGAATGTGCTACAACCCGGCTCGCCACCGGGTTCCCACGACGCGCCAATTTGTGGTTAAATGGACGCTCGAGACAAAAGGCTTGCCCAATAAAACCAAAATCGTGCTGGGCGCCGACCACGCGGGTTTCGCGCTGAAGGAGAAGGTCCGCGAATACCTCACCAGCAAGGGGCTGGAGGTCGATGATCAAGGTCCCAAGACGCCCGACCCGGTGGACTACCCCGACTTCGCCGAGAAGGTTGCGACGCGTGTAGCCGCCAAAGAAGCCGATTACGGTGTGTTGATGTGCGGCACGGGACTGGGCGTGGCCATGGCGGCCAACAAGGTTCCGGGCATTCGCGCCGCAACCTGCAATGACACGCTCTCGGCACACTTCGCGCGCGCCCATAACAATGCCAACGTCCTTGCTCTGGGCGGGCGCCTGGTGGACGACGCCACCGCCCGCAAGATTCTCGACGTGTGGCTGGCGACGCCGTTCGAAGGCGGGCGCCACGCCCGCCGCGTCGAGAAGATCGCCGCCATCGATCAAAAACATCATTCGGAGAAAACGGAATGAGTCCTTCCCTGCCCTTCCGGCTGAGACCGCTTGCCGACGTGGACCCGGAAATAGCCCACGCCATTGACCACGAAGTTGACCGCCAGGCGCGGACGCTGGAGCTGATCGCCTCGGAAAATTTCGTCAGCGAAGCGGTGCTTCAGGCGCTGGGCTCGGTGATGACCAACAAGTACGCCGAGGGTCTGCCCGGCAAGCGCTACTACGGCGGGTGCGAATTCGTGGACGTGGCCGAATCGCTGGCCATCGAGCGCGCCAAGAAACTGTTCGCCGCCGAACACGCGAACGTGCAGGCACACTCCGGCAGCCAGGCCAATCAGGCCGTCTACATGACCGTGCTGAAACCCGGCGACACGATGCTCGGGATGAGCCTGGCGCACGGCGGACACTTGACGCACGGCCATCCGCTGAATTTTTCCGGCCGGATGTACAAGATCGTTTCCTACGGTGTGAGCAAAGAAACGGAAACCATCGACTACGACGAGCTGGAGCGCCTGGCGATGGAGCATCGCCCGAAGCTCATCGTCGCGGGCGCGAGCGCCTATCCGCGCGTGATCGACTTCGAGCGCTTCGCCGCCATTGCCAGGAAGGCTGAAGCGCTACTGATGGTGGACATGGCCCACATCGCAGGCCTGGTGGCAGCGGGTCTTCACCCCAGCCCCATCCCGCACGCGGATTTTGTCACGACCACCACACACAAGACTCTGCGCGGGCCGCGTGGCGGCGCGGTCTTCTGCAAGGCGCAGTTCGCGAAAGAGCTCGATAAGAACGTCTTCCCTTGCCTGCAAGGCGGGCCGCTCATGCACGTCATAGCCGCCAAAGCCGTCTGCTTCCAGGAAGCGCTGCAGCCGGAATTCTGCGAATATCAGAAGCAGATTGTCCTGAACGCCAAGGTCCTGGCTCAAGCACTCGCCGACGGAGGTTTCCGCATCGTCTCGGGCGGCACCGATACGCATCTGATGCTCGTCGACGTCTTCTCGCGCAAGGTCACGGGCAAGGACGCGCAGAATAATCTCGAGCGCGCCGGCATTACCGTCAACAAGAACGCCATCCCCTTCGACACCAATCCCCCCGCCATCGCCAGCGGCATCCGCGTGGGCACTCCGGCGGTCACCAGCCGGGGCATGCAGGAACCGCAAATGCAGCTCATCGCCCACTGGATTGCAGAGGTGCTGAACAACTTGGAAGATCAATCGGTGATCGCCCGGGTGCGGAGCGAAGTCGAAGCACTAACCGAAAAATTCCCTCTCTACGAAAATCGCCGCGCCGCAGTAGCAAGGACATAAAGAGGTGAGCAAATGCGCCAAGTCGTGCTTTATCCGGGTGAAGATGGCTACTGGGTCGTCGAGTGCCCCAGCCTGCCGGGGTGCGTAAGTCAGGGCAAGTCCAAGGAAGAAGCCGCACAGAATATTAAAGAGGCGATTCAGGGCTACATCGCGGCGCTCCAGGAGGACGGACTCCCGGTGCCCGAAGTGGCGGTCTAAAGCCGCCGTTACCACGATTTTCCCCGCTACCATCGATCCGCAACCCTTGACATGAAAAAACGGACCTGCGTAGAATGGTTCCTCTGGGAAATTCCCCAAATCTGAATTCAAGGCGAGGAGAGCCCATGTCGCTACGCATCAATGACACCGCTCCAGACTTCGTTGCCGAAACCACTCAAGGGACGATCAAATTCCACGAATGGATCGGCGACGGCTGGGCCATCCTGTTTTCGCACCCGAAGGACTTTACTCCGGTGTGCACCACCGAACTCGGGTATATGGCGGGTCTGCAGCCGGAATTCGAGAAGCGCCAATGCAAGATTCTCGGGTTGAGCGTGGACCCGGTGACCAATCACCGCAAGTGGGCGGGGGACATCGAAGAGACGCAGGGCCACAAGGTGAATTACCCGATGATTGGCGACCCGGAACTGAAGATCGCCAAGCTCTACGGCATGTTGCCCGCCGAAGCCGGGGAAACCTGTGAAGGCCGCACGGCCGTTGACAATGCCACCGTGCGCACGGTCTTCGTGGTTGGTCCAGACAAGAAGATCAAATTGATGCTCAGCTACCCGATGAGCACCGGCCGCAACTTCGACGAAGTGCTGCGCGTCCTCGATTCCATGCAGCTCACGGCCAAGCACAAAGTGGCCACGCCCGTGAACTGGAAGCAAGGGGACGATGTCATCATCCTGACGTCAGTGTCGGAGGAAGAAGCAAAGCAGAAATATCCCGGCGGCTGGAAGACTCTCCGGCCCTATCTGCGCGTCGTCTCCCAACCCAAGTAGGTTCACAATCGTGGCTGGATTCTCGCTTTCGCGGGAATGACGAGGAGTGGGGCGAGGATGCTACGATTGGTTGTCACCCCCGCGTAAGCGGGGGTCCATGGCTGCCTTGTGGTTAGGGTCTACGCGCCTCGGCGCTCGAAGCGGCATTCCAGGCTTGGAGTAGCTCAGGAAGTTCTCCGTGACTTAACTCCCTTTTCTCACCATTGCTTCAGTTCGATTGAAGGATTTCCCGTGCCGCGGCATAGCCGCTTTGCACGGCGCCTTCAATCGTGGCAGGAAGGCCGGTGGCCGTCCAGTCGCCGGCGAGATAGAGACCCCGTATCGGACTTTTCGCGGAAGGCCGCAACTCGTCCACTCCCACGCACGGGGAGAATGTCGCGAACCGCTCCTTGATGACCAGCGAGTGAAGGACCTTCGCCGCCCGGCTTTCGGGGAACAACTCCGCCAAGTCACGAAGCGCCACCGCGAGTAGTTCCTCCTTCGCGCGCACGACGTGCTGGTGCGCGCCGCTCAGGACCAGCGCGATAGCATTCTCGCCCGAGCCGGGAATCCTGCTCCGGTTGAACAACCATTGGATGGTGGTTCCTCGCAAGCCGACGAAATCGAGGTCGGTAATCGCTCGGTCGAACCAGAAGTTGATGGAAATGATCGGTGCGGGCCGCAGCGCGAGTATGCTGGTGAAATATGGTTCCGAGCGCAGCAGGTCCCCGGGCACGAGCCGAATGAATTCATACCAGGGCACGGCGCTCACGATCGAAGCGGCTGCGATCTTCTCGCCCTCAGCAAGCAGGACCCCGTCGCAGACACCTCGATTGATGCACAGCACTTTAATGCTTCGCCCGGTCTCGATCCGTCCGCCGCGCGCTTCGATAAAAGCCCGCGCCGCCTCGGTGTAGCATTCGCTCAACCCGGCGCGCGGAATCGCCAGTCGAGAATCAGCGGGTGAAGTGAAAAGCGCCAGCTTGAGTATGCGCGCGAAGATTGCCGCCGCCGCGCGGCGCGGGTCTTCGTTGAGCGCGGCAATCGAGATCAAGTCCCAGAAATTGCGTCGGACTCGCTCCGATTGCCCCAGCCGCGTCAGCCATTCCTCGACGGTCAACTGTCTGGCGCCATCCACTGCTTTCCTTTCCTTTTCCAGTCTCCTTCCCAGTCGCGCGATCTGAAGTTTCTCACTCCAATTGAAGCTGTTGGACCGCAGGACTCCCGCGAGCAAGTGCCAAGGTGATGGCAAGTTGGGGCAACTGAGCGTCGTCAACTTCCCGCCGGGCTCAACGAAATGCACTCGCAAGTTCGGCTGCCAGGCGATGCGGTCGAGCGTGCCGATCTCCTTCAGGAATTCCAGCGTCGAGTGGTAGCAACCCATCAGCAGATGCTGGCCATTGTCCACCACAGAGCCGGATTGGGGATCGACAAACGAGCGTGCGCGCCCACCGAGATGAGGCTTCTGCTCGAGCAGGCACACCCGCCGCCCGGCCTTCGCCAGCGCCACGGCCGCCGCCAGGCCCGCGAAGCCACCACCCACAATCAAGACTTCTTTTGTCATCGAGGAATTGCCAATTGATGATTGAAAATTGATGATTGCCTATGCCTTTTAGCGAGTGGGCAGCCGTTGAGGAGGACCTCTGAAGTCTTGAGCCGGAATCTCGAATTCGTTCTTCCAATCCGCAATCGACAATCTTCAATCATCAATTTCACTCGTACCACTCGAATCCGACATAGACCGCAAGCGCCGTCCAGAACTTGAGCGGCCGCGAGATGCGCACGCGTTCGCCGAAGACGTTGTAGCGCCGCGCGCGGATGCGGCCCAAAACTCGCCAGTAAATCGCGCCCATGATTTCCGCGGCAGCCATCGATCGGCGATCCTCTGACGCCAGCGCGTCGCGAGCCGCATCGAAAAAGCCGCGGGCGCGGTCGCATTCGAATTGCATCAATTCGATGAAGGGGTCGGAGTACCGGCCCTCTGTGATCTCCGCCGGACGGATCCCGAAGCGGTCCAGATCTTCCTGCGGCAGGTAGAGTCGCCCGCGGCGCGCGTCGCTTTCGAGGTCGCGCAGGATGTTGACCACTTGCAGCGCCTTGCCGAGATTCATCGCATACTCGCGCGCACTCGGATTGCGGTAGCCGAAGATCTCAATCGAAATCAATCCGATCGTCGAAGCCACGCGATAGCAATAGAGCGAGAGTTCGTCAAAGGTCTTGTACGTCGTTCCGTTCAGATCCATTTCCAGGCCGAGGATCAGGTCGTCAAAGGGCGGGCGGGGAATCTTGAAGCGCGTGATGCTCTCGGCCAGTGCCTGCATTTCCGGCGTCGCGCCACGGCCTGCAAAGCACTCATCGAGCGCAGCACGATAAGCGGCAATCTCCTTGGCCGCCTCTTCACGTGTCAAGCTGCCGTCGGTAATGTCGTCGCCGCGCCGCGCGAAGTGATAGACGGCCTCGATGGCGCGCCGCTTCTCGGCCGGCAGAAAGACGAACGAGTAATAAAAGTTCGTGGCGCTAGCGTTGGTGAGGCGGCGGCTGGTTGCTCGAATTCCCATAAGGTCGTGCCCGCAGTTTTATGGCACCACGCCAAAACCTGTCATTCTGAGCGAAGCGAAGAATCACGGCATTTCGCAAACCAACTCCTGAGACCCTTCGCTGCGCTCAGGGTGACACGCTCCCTGACGGCTTACGCGCTTTGAAATACAGCCGTACAAAATCCAACTTGCTCAGCGTCGGCCGGTGGCGGAAGACGTCGTACTTTGCCGCTTCGATCTTCTTGAGAATCGTTGTCCCGCCCAGCCAGGTCAAACGCAACTGGCGCCGCAATTCCCCCGCGACGCGCTCGGGCAGCAGTCTTCCCTTTTCAAACAGCTCGCGAGTCCTCTCAATCTCGAAGGCGATCAACTGCGCCCACGGCTCTCCGGTCCGATGGGCGCGCAAATCGTCGAGAGAGTAGCCGAACTTCGCCATGTCGTCGAGGGGCAGATAGA
>Ga0315281_10002322_pt1 | contig 28220 bp, 31 predicted proteins | sample YL17G07_0_MG_FD_204540 | JGI IMG/M metagenome (GOLD analysis project Ga0315281, IMG submission 204540) | Sediment microbial communities from Yellowstone Lake, YNP, Wyoming, USA - YL17G07_0 | ecosystem: Environmental > Aquatic > Freshwater > Lake > Sediment | place: USA: Wyoming | collected...
CCGACACCGTCGCTGGCCGCCCGTCCCACACTCCCATAGAAGGTCCAGGCAGTCGCGTAGACGCCGAGCGAGAGGCTGTAGATATAGGGGCTGGCGATGACCGAACGGCCGGCATCGGCGCGCTTGTCGGCATAGTAGGCAATGCCGAACAACAGCCCCAGGTAGGCGAACGAGGTGGCGATGATTACCCAGCCCTGCAGCACGGCGTCCCCTCCCCGCTACCGGTCCGCCGGCCCCTTCGCCTCGACCACCAGCGCCATCAGCGCAATCAGCAGGACCCAGGCGGCGAAGATGAAGGCATAGAGCACCGGGATGCCGAGCACCCTCCCCGGGCTGTTGAACAAAGCAAGCACCGGATAGTTGAACAGCAGGCACCCCAGCATGGACAGCGCAATCAGGCGCTGTCCCTTGATCTCGAAGTTGTCCACGCGCCCCCCGGTGCGGCTCGCGCCGCGCCTTGCCAATCCGGATCGAAATCCGGATTCTCAGTTTGCTCTACCGTTGATTGTAACGCAGTCGCCCCCGTGGCGAAGCGCAGGATCGCGATCGCGGGAATGGCGCGCCAAGGCACATCCACCGGAAATCCAGGCAGCAATCCGTTGCTATTGCGAGGCCGCATAAAAAGAAAAAACCTCGTTGCCGGGGGCTCTTCGAGGCGCACCCGAGTGGCGAGCGGGCGCCGCTCCTTGAGATTTACAGCGGACTCGCGCATCATCGTCGAACCATGGAACCCGCCGACAGCATCCGCCGCCTTGGCTTCGCGCGCTGGTACGAGCGCCGCCTGATCGAGGGGCACGCCTGGTTCATCAGCGTGGTCTTCTGCATGATCGCGATCGCGGCCTGCATGGAGGAACTGAGCTTCCGCGGCTCGATTGCGCGGCTGCTCGCCTACGTCACCATCGTCCTCGCCTCGGTGGCGATCGGAATCTACGGCATGGTGCGCTACCAGAAGATTCTGAGCGAGGCCGAGCAGCTCGGCGAGCATGCCACCTGCGGCGCCTGCGGCGCCTACGCCCGCTTCAGGCTGATCTCGCCGGCGAACGTCCGCTGCCGCAAGTGCGACAACGAATGGCGTCTCATCGATCCCGACCAGGAATGAAACATTGCCCGCGCCGGCAGCAAACGCCGTTCAGGGCGCAGGCGCCGCGTTGCTGAGGACAATGCTGATTTTCATCACCGTCAGTCCAATCCAGAGGACGACCAGCAGGAACAGCGCGACCAGCCAGAGATGCCGGTCCAGAACGATGCGTGGCGTAATCCAGCGGGTGAACTTCATGACCGGCGAGGTCACGGTCTTGAAGATGCCGTAGAACGGGTTCTGGTCGCGCTTGGCGCCCGCGACTACCCACAGCACGCCCTGGCCGAACATGGCCACGCCGGCAACCTCGGTCAGCGCCTTCAGAACCACTATAATCTCGTACATAAGACCGATCCGGGAACGAATCAATGGAACACTGGCAATATTATATCCGCGGCCGCGTGAACGAATCCTTGGGGCGCTCGCAGGAGTCGATCACCGCCTACCAGGCCGCGCTGCGGGTAAAACCTGGTTTCCACCGCTGCTCCAACCGGCTTGCTTTCATTCTCGCGGGGCTTGAGCGCTATGCGGAGGCGGAGCCCTACTTCTGGGCGGTGCTGCGCGCCGATCCCGGAAACGCGATCGCACATTTCAACCTGGGCTATACCTTCGACAAGCGGGGCCAGTACGCGAAGGCCGTCGAGGAGTTCCGCGAAGCGACCCGCCTGAATCCCAAGATCGACCGCGCCTGGTACGGCATGGGCCTTTCCCATGCCGCCCTCGGGCAGCATGAGGAGGCGGCAACGGCCCTGCGCGAGGCCGCGACCCTGCAGCCGATGAATCCCCATGCCTGGTATCACCTGGGCATGGCCTACCACACGCTGCGCAAACCGGAAAAGGTGGACGAAGTGATCATGCACATGCTCCGCTTCGACCCGAAAGCGACGCGCAAACTGATCATCGACGCCGGGCGCAGCGACTTGAGCTACCTGGTCAGGGACCTCGTGGTGTGACCGCTCCCTGCTCTCGCGACGCGGTCAGCCGAAGATCACCGCGGTGACCTTGAATTTCCCGCCGGCATCCTTCTGCAGGATCAGGATGGTCTCTTCGTCGAACTTGCTCTGATTGTCGGGATCGAAAGTCTTCTTCTTGTAGGTCCAGCGCTGCGTGTTCGGATTGACGGCCTCGACGGTTGCGGGCTTGCCCACCTTGGCAGTGACCTCCTCCTCCGTCTTGTCGTTCACGTAACCGACGAACAAGCCGCGCGCCGTCCCGCTGAACTCACCGGAGCAGCCGGCCAGGGCGATCAACATACCGCAGGCGGCGGCAACCAAAAATGCTTTCATCTCCAATCTCCCTGCAAAAAAATGTCCTCGTAAAAAACAAGGCCCGCCGAAGCGGGCCCTGTCCAATTCAGCGGCCCGGGCCTATGTGGCTTCGCTGACCATGGTATCGCCAACCAGATTCGGGTAGCGCACGTGCTCGACCAGCTCCTGCACCGTTTTCGACGGCTCGGGTGTCAGCAGACTCACGATGAAGATCGTGATCATGCTCGCCGGCAGGCCGAACATGCCCGCCGATACCGGGCTCAAGCCGAACCACAGCGGCATGTTGACGCCGAAGAACGGATAGCGCGTGTACATGTAGTACGCGCACAGCCCAAGCCCCATCAACATGCCGGCGATCGCGCCCCACTTGTTGGCGCGCTTCCAGAACACGCCGAGCACCAGCGCCGGGAAGAACGACGACGCCCCCAGCGAGAATGCCGCACCCACCAGGAACAGGATGTCTCCCGGCTTGAGCGAGGTGACATACGCCGCGGTAATCGCCATCACCACCAGCAGCACCTTGGACAGCGTCACGCGCCTGGTGGTGGTCGCATTCGGGTCGATTATCTTGTAGTAGAAGTCATGCGCCAGGGCATTGGCAATGGTCAGCAGCAGGCCGTCCGCGGTGGACAGCGCCGCCGCCAGGCCGCCGGCCGCAACCAGGCCGGACACCACGTACGGCAAGCCCGCGATCTCCGGCGTCGCCAGCACGATCAGGTCGCCGCCGATCACCACTTCGGCCCACTGCACGATGCCGTCACCGTTGATGTCGGTGATGTTGAGCAACGACGGATCCACCTTCGCCCATGCCGCCGCCCACGCCGGTAGCGTGGCGAACGAACTGCCCACCAGGTGGGTGAACATGTCGTATTTCGCCAGCACCGCCAGGCAGGGCGCCGTGAAGTACAGCAGGAAGATGAACAACAGCGACCAGAATACCGACACGCGCGCCTGCTGCACGCTGGGCGTGGTGTAGTAGCGCATCAGGATGTGAGGCAGGGCGGCCGTCCCGAACATCATGCAGAACACGATGCCGATGAAGTTGAGGCGCGCGGTGTTCTGCGCCGCTTCATCCTTGCCCGGGAATGCCTGCGCGTGAGGTCGAAGCGGCGCCGCGCGCGCCGCCAGGCCGGTCTCCTTGGTCCACTGGACTTTGGCCGCGGCCACGCTCACTGGATAGACCGCCACCGCTTTTTCGGCTTTGGCGATCTGGTCCGCCGGCGCATTCGCCGTCTTCAGGTCAGCCAGGTTCTGCTCGACCTTGGTCTTGCCCGCGGCATAGGACTTGTCCGGATCCGCAAGCGAGGCTTTGCCCGCCGCAGCCCGGTCGGCGAAGATCTTGCGTACTTCGATCTCCTTCGGGTCGGCGGTAATCTTCTTCTCCACCTCGGCAAGCTTCTCCAGCGTATAGCCATAGGCGATCTGCGGAATCGGGATGCCGGTATGTTTCACTCCCAGCCAAACCACCGGGGTCAGGTAGGCAATGATGAGCACGATGTACTGCGCCACCTGGGTCCAGGTCACCGCGCGCATGCCGCCCAACATCGCACACACCAGGATCCCGCCGAGACCGACGAACACGCCGATGCCGAATTCCAGGCCGGTCATCCGGCTCACGATCAGGCCGACGCCATAGATCTGGGCGACGACGTAGACAAACGAGCAGGTGATCGCCGCGATGACGCCGATGAAGCGGACAATGTTGCCGCCGTAGCGCTCGGCGAGGAAGTCGGGGATGGTGAACTGGCCGAACTTGCGCAGGTAGGGCGCGAGGAACAATGCCACCAGGCAAAAGCCCCCGGTCCAGCCCATCACCCAGGCGAGCCCGTCGTACCCGGACAGGAACAGCGTTCCGGCCATGCCGATGAAGGAGGCCGCGCTCATCCAGTCGGCGCCCGTCGCCATGCCGTTGAAGAACGCCGGCACCCGTCGTCCTGCGACGTAATATTCCGCGACGTCCATGGTGCGGGACATCCAGCCGATGCCGGCATACAGCGCGATGGTCGCGAACAGGAACCAGTAGCCGATCCAGGCGCGCGACATTCCCAGCTGCTCGGCAACCGCGAGCGCGAGCAGGAACAGGAGGAAGCCGCCGGTGTAAAAGGTGTAATACTTCTTCAGCTGGCGGAAGAAGGTGCCGTGCGAAAAGGCCTGGGTTGTCATTCGAGATCTCCTTCATCCACGTTGTATTCCAGGTCGAGCTTGCGCATCAGCATCGCGTAAATGCCGATGAGCGCCACGTAAATGATGAGCGAGCCCTGCGCCGACATGTAAAAGCCGAGCGGGAAGCCGAAGAACGTCACCGTATTCAGTTCGCGCGCGAACCACGCCTCGACGAAGGTGACGATGAACCACACGAACAGCAGGATCCCGGTGATGACGAGATTCTTGTGCCAGTACTCATGGTGCTTTGCGGACAACTCCATGACTTCCCCCCCTCCAGTGGCCATTCACAAACGACGGTTGAAACAAGCCGCGCATGGCGCGACGGCAGTGCATTGCGCTGTCTTCTGATTTGCTTATCCACGCAAGGTTGTCTGTCTATGCTTACATGTTCCTTACGTTGAATGGATTTTGACCGCATCGGCATTGCCTGTCCATACTTTTAGAGCGGCCGGCCATCCTGTCCTCCCGCCCAAGGTCCCTATGTTGCAGTGCGTCACGGAACCGGTGCGCGATTTGCGCCTCCTGCGCCGATGCGTTCGCGACGATTCCCGTCCTGGCGCTTTTGCTGGTAGATTGCTCGGCACGCATCATCCGGTGCGCGAACGGAGGCCCTCTTGTCCAACGCAAGCATCCCCGGCAGCGACGCCGCGCGCGGCACCATCGCCGTGCATCCGGGCCTGGTGCGCCTGACCCACTGGATCAACGCCGTCGCCATGCTGACCATGATTTCGAGCGGCTGGCGCATCTACAACGCCTCCCCGCTGTTCGATTTCACCTTTCCGCGGGAGATCGCGATCGGCGGCTGGCTCGCGGGCGGCCTGCAATGGCATTTCGCCGCCATGTGGCTGCTGGTCCTGAACGGGGCCATCTACCTGTCGTACGGATTGATTGCCGGGCATTACCGGCGCCACTTCCTGCCCGTCTCCCCGGCATCGATCCTCCGGGAAATCCGCAGCACGCTGCGCGGCGGGCTGTCGCACCAGCTCGGCGTCTACAACCCCTTGCAGCGCACCGCCTACCTCGGGGTAATCGCGCTGGGCATGCTGGTGGTGCTGTCCGGGCTGGCGATCTGGAAGCCGGTGCAGCTGCAGTGGCTCGCCGCATTGATGGGCGGGTACGAAGGCGCGCGCCTGGTGCACTTCTTCTGCATGGCGGGATTCGTCCTGTTCGTGCTGATCCACGTGGTGATGGTCCTGCTGGTGCCGCGCACCTTCCTGCCGATGCTCACCGGCCGCGCGAAAACAGACCATCCGGAGGCGCCATGAAAAGCGATCCCCGCATCGACCAGGGCCTGCTCGACCCGTCGTCGAAACCGATCCAGCTGCTGGAACGCCGCCTGTTCCTCAAGCAAACCCTCAGCCTCGGTGCGCTGACCATGCTCACCGGCTGCGAAGTCACCGACAACGATTCCGTGCAGATGGCGCTGAGGGCCGTCTCGAGGTGGAACGACGGCGTGCAGGCCGCGCTGTTCGATCCCCGGCGCCTTGCCGAGACCTATCCCGAGAGCGCCATCACCAAGCCGTTTCCGTTCAACGCTTATTACGGCGAAGATGAAATCCGCGTGGTTCCCGGCGAGGGCTACCGGCTCGAGCTGGCGGGCCTGGTTCGCCAGCGCAAGCCGTGGACGCTGGAACAGCTGAACGCGTTGCCGCAGGAATCGCAGGTCACGCGCCACATCTGCGTCGAGGGCTGGAGCGCGATCGGCAAATGGGGCGGCGTGCGCTTCAGCACCTTCCTCGAGGCGGTCGGCGCCGATCTCACCGCCAAATACATCGGCTTCAAATGCGCCGACGACTATTACACCAGCATCGACATGGCGACCGCGCTGCACCCGCAGACCCTGCTCACCTTGCGGTTTGCGGACGCGGTGCTGCCGCCCGCCTACGGCTTCCCGATGAAACTCAGGATCCCGACCAAGCTCGGCTTCAAGAACCCGAAACACATCACCGCGATGTTCGTCACCAACATGTATCCCGGCGGCTATTGGGAAGACAAGGGCTACAACTGGTTCGGCGGGCTGTAGGACGGCGCGCAGCCGCAAGGAGAAGATCATGACGCGATGGACGATGCTGTGCCTGTTCACCTCGATCGCCGCGTTCGGCGGACCGGCATGCGCGGCGGAGCCGGCGAAGGACGAACCCGCGCAGAAGCCGATGAAAATGGACGAACCGATGAAGGGCGGCATGATGAAGCCGGGCATGACCAAGGGCGAAGTCAAAAAGGCCGCAGCGCAGAAGCAGGCCGAGATGAAGCCGATGATGGAAAAGGAAGAAAAGGCAATGCCGCAGAAAAAACCGGCCAACTAGCCGCGGTCTTCGACTGCGGACACCGCGCAAACGGACCCGCCATGCAACCCGCCGTGAATCCCGTCGTGAATCCATCCACTGCCACCCTCGACATCATCGAGAAGCTCATCGCGATCCCCACCGTGAGCCGCGATTCCAATCTCGGCCTGATCGAATGGGTGCGCGACGAGCTGGCGCGCCAGGGCGTGAAATCGCGCCTGACCTACAACGATGCGAACAGCAAGGCCAACCTGTTCGCCACCATCGGCCCCGAGGACCGGCCCGGCGTGGCGCTGTCCGGACATACCGACGTGGTGCCGGTGGACGGGCAGGACTGGACGAGCGACCCGTTCGTGCCGACCGTGCGCGACGGCCGGCTGTACGCGCGCGGCGCCGCCGACATGAAGAGCTTCATCGGCACGGTGCTCGCGCAGGTGCCGCAGTTCCTCGCGGCGGATCTCAAGACGCCGGTGCATCTCGCGCTTTCCTACGACGAGGAGATCGGCTGCGTCGGCGTGCGCCGGCTGATCGACGACCTCGCCGCGGCCGGCATCCGTCCCGCCGGCTGCATCGTCGGCGAGCCGACCTCGATGAACGTGGTCACCGCGCACAAGGCGCAGACGCAGTACCGCTGCCGGGTGCACGGGCACGAGGCGCACTCCTCGCTGACCCCGCACGCGGTGAACGCCATCGAATACGCCGCCCGCATCGTCTGCCGCATCCGCGACATCGCCGACCGCCTGCGCGCTTCGGGAGACCGCATCGACGGTTTCGACGTGCCGTTCACCACGCTGCAGACCGGCGTCATCAGGGGCGGCACCGCGACCAACATCGTGCCCAGGGACTGCCAGTTCAATTTCGAATTCCGCTGCCTGCCCGGCGCCGACCCGCAGCACCTGTTCGACGAGGTCCGCGCTTACGCCGAATCCCTGCTGCCCGAAATGCGCGCGGTCGCGCCGCAAGCCGACATCACCTGGGAACTGCTGGCGAGCGCCCCCGCCTGCGACACCAGCGAACGCGCCGCGATCTACAGCCTCGCGCAGGCGCTGTCGCGCGGCGAGACCGGCCGCAAGGTGGCGTATGCCACCGAGGCCGGCCTGTTCCACCAGGCCGGCATCCCCACCATCGTCTGCGGCCCCGGCAGCATCGAGCAGGCGCACAAGCCCAATGAGTACATCGAACTCGCCCAGATCGCCGCCTGCGAACGCTTCGTCGGGAAGCTGATCGCGGAGCTCGGCGCCGATGCGCCGGCGTTGCAACGGCAGGGTTCCGGCTGATCGCCTGAATATCCGCCGGTCCGGATCTTGCAGCCCGCTATTTCAACCCGGTCACGTTGAACGCCGGCACCGGCTTGTGAAAACCCTTGAGGTCGAGCTCGCCCACCGGCTCGGCCGCCACCAGGTCCTCGACGAAGCCGTAGACCTTCTGCGACACCAGGATCTGGCCGGCTTTCGCATCCCCGCACAGCCTGCTGGCGAGGTTGGTCACCACGCCGATCGCGCCGTAATCGCGCCGGCCTTCAAAACCGATCATTCCAAGGGTCGCGTATCCCTGCGCGATGCCGATCCCCATCTGCAGGTCGTAGCCGCGCTTCTTCCAGGCGAGCGTCAGCCGCAGGGACTCGGCCTGCATGCGGATCGCCATGCGCACGGCCTGTTCCGCCGGGTTCTCGATCACCACCGGGTCGTTGAAGAAAATCATGATGCCGTCCCCGGCAAAATGCTCGATGGTGCCGTTGTGCTCCAGGATCAGCCGGCCCATCTCTTCGTGGTACTCGCGCAGCACGCCCATCACCTCCTCGGGGTCGGCAGTCTCGATGAACGCGGTAAAACCGCGCAGGTCGAGAAATACCACGGTGATCTCGCGCCGGTGGCTTTTCAGCGTATCGCCGTCGGTCTCGCCCAAAGTTCCGCTGACGATCAGGTCGGCGATCTGCGGCGAGAGGAAGCGCTTCAGTTGCCCCATCTGCTCGAGCTGGCGCACGCCGTCGGCGACGCGCTGCTCCAGCGTGCGGTTCCAGTCCGCCAATTCGCGCGCCTGCGCCTGCACCTGATCGTGGAATTCCTTGATCCGCAAGAGCGAGCGCACCCGTGCCAGCAACTCGGGCTGGTTGATCGGTTTCGACAGGAAATCGTCGGCGCCGGCGTCCAGCCCCTTGACGCGCTCCTGCACCGGGTCGAGCGCAGTCACCATCACCACCGGCAGGATCGCGGTCGCCGCATTGGCGCGGATCGCGCGGCACACCGCGTAGCCATCGAGGTCGGGCATCATCACGTCGAGCAGCACCAGATCGGGTTTTTCCGACTCGACTTTCGCCAGGCCCTCGTTGCCGCCTGCCGCAGTGACCACCTGGTAACCCCTGAAGGTGAGGACGTCGGCGAGCATTTTCACGTTCATCGGCGTGTCGTCCACCACCAGAAGCTTGGCGCTCATTTCGCCTCTTTCGCCAGCACCGCGGCCACCGCCTGCACGAATTCCTTGACGTTGATCGGCTTGGTCTGGAAGCCGTCGAAGCCGGCATCCTTCATTTTCTTCGCCTCCTCCGGCATCGCCGAGGCGGTTACCGCGACGATGGGGATGTGCGCGGTGGCGGCGTCGCCGCGGATGCGCCGGAACGCCTCGATGCCGTCGATGCCCGGCAGCTGGTAGTCCATCAGGATCAGATCGGGCTTTTGTTCCATCGCCAGCGCCACCCCAACTTCGCCGGTTTCGGCCTCGATGGTGCGATAGCCCTTGAACTGCAGCACGTCGCGCGCGAGCTTGCGGTTCTTTTCGTTGTCCTCGACGATGAGGATGAGTTCGTTGCCCATGGTGTTCCTGCCCTTGAATGCGTTGCTGTTCAGGCCGAAGTGGCGGCCGCGGCCGGCGCTGCGGCGTTCAGCGGCAGCGTGAAGAAGAACGTCGAGCCCCTGCCCAGTTCACTTTCGAGCCGCATGCCGCCGCCGTGCAGCTCGACGAACTTGCGGGTGAGCGCGAGGCCCAGCCCGGTGCCCTCGGCCTTGCGCGTGTAGTCGGTGCCGACCTGCTTGAATTCCTCGAACACCGCCGCGTGGTCTGCTGCTGCGATGCCGACGCCGGTATCGGTCACGGCGATTTCGACCATGCCGCCGAGCGGGCGAGCGCCGACCGTGATCCTGCCCCCTTCGGGCGTGAACTTCACCGCGTTGGACAGGAGGTTGAGCAGGATCTGCTTCAGCTTTCTCTCATCCGCATTCAGCGCACCCAGCTGCGGATCGACCTCGGCGGCAAGGGCGATGCCGTGTCGCAGCGCCCGCTCGCGGATCAGCGTGAGCGCGTTGTCGATGGCGGCGGGCAGATCGAAGGTGGCGAGATTCAGTTCCATGCGCCCCGCTTCGACTTTGGCGAGGTCGAGGATGTCGTTGATCAGCGACAACAGGTGCTGGCCCGAGGAATGGATGTCCTTCAGGTAGTCCTCCTGCTTCTCATTCATTTCGCCGAACATCTTTTCCAGCAGCACTTCGGAAAAGCCGATGATGGCGTTGAGCGGCGTCCGCAGTTCGTGCGACATGTTGGCGAGGAACTCCGACTTGTGCTTGCCGGCGATTTCGAGCTGGCGGCTCTTTTCCTGGATCTCGTGGAACAGGCGCACGTTTTCGATCGCGATCACGGCCTGGTCGGCGAAGGTTTTCAGCAACTCGACTTGATGGCTGCTGAATTCCCCCGGCTCGCGGCGGGTGACGCTGATCGTTCCGGTCGCCACGCCGTCCCGAAGCAGCGGAACAATCAGGATGCTTCGAAAGCCGCGGGTACGCGCGAGTTCCCGCATCCCGGACGCCGAATCGGGAAGCGCTTCAGTATCGCCGATGGACACCGGTGTCGCGGTACGTGCAGCCCTGGAGTGCGACACCGGCATCGGAAACGCATGTTTCAGAGCCTCGTTCCCGGCGTCGTCGGTACTCGAAAATGCCACCAATTGCAGCACGTCGTCAAAGACACGCGCGACCGCTGTAGAGAAACCTCCAAGCAGTCGATACGCGCTCTTCGCGATCGCGTCGAAGACGGGTTGCACATCCGATGGCGAACTCGCGATCACCTTGAGAATCTCCGCCGTCGCCGTCTGGCTCTCCAGCGCCTCCCTGGTCTCATTGAACAGGCATACGTTCTGGATCGCGATCACCGCCTGGTCGGCGAACGTCTTGAGCAGCGCAAGCTGCTTTTCGCCGACTCCACCGGTTTTCTCCTGCAACAGCACGATCGCGCCGATCGCTTCCGCCCCGCGCAGCATGGGCGCGGCGGCGATTGCACGGAATCCCAGTGCACGGCCGTTGTTGCAAGCGTAGGCCGGAACGCCCGGCGCCTCGGTATCGCGGATATTCACGACGATCCGCCCGACGATCGCGGTCCCGGCCGCGCTGCTCGTATCGCGCGGCATGACGACTTCGGTCACCGCTGCCGAACTCCAGATTCCCGCCGCGGCAACGATGCGCAACTGGTCACCGTCGACGATCACGATGCCGACACCGACACCCGAGAAAACATGCAATCCGCTCTGCACGATCGCGTCGAACACCGGCTGCGTGTCGGTCGGCGTACGGGAAATGACGCTCAGGATCTCCGCGGTCGCCGTCTGCTGCTCCAGCGCCTCGCTCAACTCCAGCGTCCTCTCCTCGACCTTGCGTTCCAGCCCGGTATAGCTTTCCTTGAGATGCGCCGCCATCTGATTGAACTGCCCCGCCAGCGATTCGAGTTCGTCGCCCGTGGTGACGATGATCTTCTGGTCGAGATTGCCGGCGCCGATCTGCGCCGCGCCCTCCTGCAGCGCGCGGATCGGGCGCACCATGATGCGCGCGAGGAAAAAGCTCGCGAGCATGGAGATCGCCAGGCCCGCGAGCAGCAGCAGGCCCATGCGCTGGATCGATTCGTAGACCGGCTTGAACGCCTCGGCGAGCGGCAGCTCGACGAACACCGTCCAGTTGAGCGTCGGGATGCGGGCGTGCGCAGTGAGGACTTCGACGCCCTTCAGGTCGTGCGCGATCGAGGGCGCCGCGCTGTCGCGCTCCGCGCCTTGTCCCAGCGTTGCGACCTGGGCGAGTTTGGTCAAGTCCGTCTTTTGCAGCACCAGGCTGATGTCCGGGTGCGCGATCAGGGTGCCCGCGGCGTCCACCACGAACGCGAGCCCCACCTCGCCGACCTTGATCTTCGACACCACTTCCCAGACGAACTTGAGGTTCACCTCGGCGATGGTGACGCCGCCGCCGCTGCCCGCCGGCCGCGAGATCGTCATGTAGGGCTCGGTCTCCTTGCGGAAGTACACCGGGCTGTACCAGGTCTTGCCCGCCTTCGCCTCGAGGAACTTCGGGTCCTTGGCAAGATCGGTGTCCGCGCCGCTCACGTCCATGGCGAGGCGCGACACCTTGAGCTGTTCGCGGCCTTCCGCGTCCACCCACGCGATTTCGGTGATCGCCGGCACCTGGCGCAAGAGCTTCAGGTACTCGAAGCGGCGCAGCTCGACCGGATTGGCGCCGGCGCCGACCTGCGGCAGCGTGGTCCAGCCGAGCTGGTGCTCGATGTCGAGGATGTACTGCTCGATGCGCGTGGCGGCGGACTGCGCCTTCTCGCGCTGCAGCGTGACCAGGTGCTGCTGGTTCTCGAGGTAGGAAAAGTACAGGCTGATGCCGCCGCTGGCGATGAGCATGCCGCCGACCAGCGCGATGATCAGCGTCGCGTATTTCGGGAACAGGCGCCAGCGCAGCGTCATTCGATCACCTCGTTGGCTCGCAGCAGCAGTTCCTGCGGGATCGCCAGCTTGAGCGCGGCGGCGGTCTTGCGGTTGATCGCCAAGTGGAATGTTGTCGGCTGCTCGATCGGCAGATCGCCCGGCTTCGCGCCTTTCATGATCTTGCTCGCATACCTTGCAGCCTGCGCGAACAATTCGACCAGGTTCTCTCCATAGCTCGCCAGGCCGCCGGCCTGCACGTTCTCCCTGTTGGCAAAGAACGACGGCAGGCGGTGCTTCAGCGCCAGCTCTGCGATCTGGCGCCGGTCCCGCACGAAGGACCCGTCGGCGAGGGCGATAAAGGCGTGGGCGCGCTCGCGCGTCATCGTCGCGAACGCGCGCGGCAGCCGCTCCGCGGACTCGACGAGCACGAACTGCAGACGCATTCCCAGTTTCTGCGCGGCGCCGAAGACCCTGTGCTCGACTGCAGCGTCCTTCATGGTGCCGGCCATGGCGAGGATCGCGACGCGGGATGCCTTGGGCACGATCGACTTCAGCAGTTCCAGATGCTTCGGGATAAGGTCGGCATAGAACGTCGCCAGGCCGGTGAGGTTGCCGCCGGGCCGGGCCAGGCTCGCCGCCATTCCCATGCCCACCGGATCGTGCACGCCGATGCAAATGATGGGCACGGTCCTGCTCGCCTTGTGCGCGGCGCTTATCGCAACCGGCGACACCGGGATGATGATGTCGACATTCAGATTCACCAGTTCGCTTGCCAGCGCCGGCAGGCGTTCGTAGTCGCCGTCGGCGGATCGCGTCTCAATGACATAGTCCACTCCGAAGGTGTATCCGGCCGCCTGCATTTCGGTGAGGAATGCCAGGGCGTAGGGACTGGGTTCGCCGGGTTTCGAGTCGGACGGGGTGGGCGAAAGAAAGGCGATGCGCCAGACCTTGCGCTGCTGCTGGGCGAAGCCTGCGAGCGGCGCGGCGAGCGCTCCCGCGCCGAGCGCGATGAGGAAATCCCGGCGTGCGTTCATCCCTGCTCCTGCACAGAGCGGCTAACTTTGCCGTACGCATCGCCCGCCTGACCGCGTCCGGCCCGGATATGCGATAATCCGGGATCCCGGAATCCGGAGAATGGCATGGAGATGGTCAAGCTGGGCAAGAAAGGGCAGCTCTCGCTGCCCGCGGCGATGCTGCGCAAGATGGGAATACAGGGGGCGGCGACGCTGCTGGTCGAGGAGACCGGCGACGGCGCGGTGATCCTGCGGCCCGCCGCCGTGTATCCGGTCGAGGTATACACCGAAGCGCGCATGAAGGAGTTCGAGGCGGCGAACAGGCACACCGAAGCCGAGGCGGCCCGCGTTCGCAAGGCCCTGCCGCGCCGCAAGCGGTGAAGCTGTTTCTCGACGCCAATGTCATTTTCTCCGCTGCGCACCGCGACGAGGGGCGGTCGCAGGACCTGGTCGCATTGGCGCGCGCGGGCTTGTGCGAACTGCTGGTTTCCGCGCATGCGCTGGAGGAAGCGCGGCGCAACCTCGAACTCAAGTCTGCCGGATTCGAGCGCAGGCTCGGGACAGCGCTCGCGCATGCAACGGTAGTCGCCGAAGCGCCCGCTGCTCTGGTCGCGTGGGCGCAAGCACAGGGTTTGCCGCTCAAGGACGCGCCGATTCTTGCGGCCGCCGTACACGCGCGGGCCGATCTGCTGGTGACGGGCGACAGCCGCGACTTCGGCCATCTGTTCGGCCAAACGTTGCGCGGCACGCGCATCGCGACACCGGCCAGGGCGCTGGACCTGGTTCTCAGAGGCGCGGGCGCTTAGCGGCCAGTTCACTCGATCACCCGATCTGCGCGCAGCAATATGGACTGCGGAATGGTGAGGCCCATCGCTTTCGCAGCCTTGAGGTTGAGCACGAATTCGTATTTGGTCGGTTGCTGCACCGGCAGATCGCCCGGCTTGGCGCCCCTGAAAATCTTGTCCACGTAAGCGGCGCTGTCGCGGCAATTCTGCACGTAGTCCGCGCCGTAGGCAATGACGCCGCCGGCGTCCACGTATTCCTTGGTGGAGTGCACCGTCGGCCAATGGTTTTTCGCCGCCGCTTCGATCAGCGCCTGCCGGTTCTGGAAAAACAGCGTGGATTCGGCGGTCAGCAAGGCCTGCGCCCGCCATGTCTTGAGCTGGGCGAAGGCCGCGGCGAATTCCTCGGGCTTGGTCGCGCCGACGATCATCACTTCCTTGCCGAATGCCTTGGCGCCTTCCCGGATATACGGAAGCTGGGCGATGTTCGACGAGTCGAGCGGGTTGTGCAGCACGCCGATGCGCCGCACCTTCGGGAATATCTCGTTGAGAATCTCGACGCGCTTGGTCCATATTTCCGCGAGCAACAGCGTCATGCCGGTGAGATTGCCGCCCGGCGCCGACAGGCTGTGGATCAATTTGGAATAGACGGGATCGGCGACGAGAGCGAACACGATCGGTATGGTCGCGGTTGCTTTTTGCGCCGCCATCGCCGCGGGCGTGCCGCCCACCCAGATGAGATCGACCCTGGCTTCGGCGAGCGCGCGCGCATCCTTCGCGAAGGTCTCGAAGTTGCCGTCGCTCTCGCGCTTGTCGTAATGCACATTCCTTCCTTCGACGTAGCCGAGATCCGCCATGCCCGCGACGAACGCCGCATACAAATGGCGCCCGGCGGTGACGCCCAAGCTCCCGACGCGCCAGACCTTGCCCGGCTGCTGCGCGAACGAGCCAAACGGCGCCGCGAGCGCGACCGCGCCCAGCGCTAACAGCAGTTTCCGCCGCGTTGAACGGTGAGCGTCATCCGTTCCTACGCGGCGACGCAAGCCGGCATGCACATGTCCGGTCTTGCGGTTCATTGGATCACCTCGTCTGCACTGACCAGCAGCGACTGCGGAATTTTGAGGCCGAGCGCTTTCGCGGTCTTGGCGTTGATGATCAATTCATACTTCGTGGGTTCCTCGACCGGCAGATCGCTGGGTTTGGCGCCCTTGAAGATCTTGTCGACGTAAGTCGCGCCGCGACGGAATTCGTCGGTGAGGCTGCTGCCATAGCTCATCAGGCAGCCGGCCTCTGCATAGCTCCGGTCGGCAGCCATGCAGGGCAGCCGATATTTCGCGCTCAAGGCCGCAATCCGGCCGCTTTGCTGCTGGAACAATGGATTGAGAGGCACGATCAGCGCACCGGCTTTCTGGCGGACCATGGCGGCAAAAGCCGTTTCAATCTCCTCGGGCGTCCCCGCTTTCACAAGCAAAATCGTCACACGGCGTTTTTGTGCCGCGGCCCGAACGATATCCCAGGACTTCATTGCGGAAGCGGTGGAACCCGACAGAAAAGCCAGCCGTGACAAGCTGGGCATCATGGCGAGCAGCAGTTCCAGGCGCTTGGCACCAATCTCGTTGGCGTTGTTCGAAAGCCCGGTGATATTCCCTCCGGGCCGCGCCAGGCTTTTGATGACTCCAATGCCGACCGGATCAGTGACGCTGAAAAAGACGATCGGGATCGTGGTGCTTGCTTTTTGCGCCGCGAGGGCGCCGGGTCCGCCTGTCACGATGATATCCACTTTCAACTGCGCCAATTCCGCCGCCAACTCATCCAGCCGGCCAAGATTGTTGCCGGCAAAGCGCCACTCGATGGCAAGGTTCTTTCCTTCGACATAGCCGAGTTCGCGCATTCCCAGCCGGAATGCTCCAAAAATATCGGAGTCGAGAGAATCCGGGCGCGCACGCGGTGACAGGAACCCGACGCGCCAGACTTTGCCCGGCTGTTGCGCGAATGAACCGAATGGCGCGCCGAGCGCACTCGCGCCAAGCGCAAGCAGCAGTCTCCGCCGCGTTGAGCGGTGAAAGTACGCCTGCGATCCCGCAACGTCATCCGCTCGTACGCGGCGACGCAAGCCGGCATCCACATGTCCGGTCTTGCGGTTCATTGAATCACCTCATCCGCGCGCACCAGCACCGATGGCGGAATGGCGATCCCGAAGGCCTTAGCGGTCTTGACGTTGAGGATGTACCGGAATTTCGTCGCCCGCTCGATCGGAATGTCGCCAGGCCTCGCGCCCTTGAGAATCTTGTCGACGAAAACAGCCGCGCGACGGAACGTTTCGGGAAAATTCACGCCGTAAGCCATCAATCCGCCGGCTGCGGAAAGTTCCAGCGGCCCGATCGAAGCGAGGCGGCGTTTCGCCGCAAGAGCGGCGATCGCACCGGCGTTGCCGACGAATTGCCCGTGATCGTGAACGATGAGTCCCTGGATTTTCTTACGGTCCCACTCCGAAAATGCCCTCTCGAATTCCGCCGGTCCACGTACCTCGATGGGGAACAATTCGACTCTCAAGGCCTTGGCGGCGACCCCCATCGCTTCAAGGATGAGACCGTTCGTTGGAACATCTTTAAGCAGGAGAACACCGCATCGAGTCATTTTCGTTTTGACTTCCTTAAGCAATTCCACCCGCTTGGTCATGAGTTCATTCAGAAAGAAGATCGATCCTGTGACGTTGCCACCGGGATGTGCGAGGCTGGCGGCGAAGCCTGCGGCAACCGGGTCGCCGCCATTCGCCATGACGATCGGAATCGTCGCCGTCGCACGCCGGGCGGCGCCGACTCCCGACGCATAGGACACGATGACATCGACGTTCAAGGCAACCAGCTCGGCCGCCAGGCCGGCGAGCAGGTCGATGTCTCCGTCCGCATAGCGGAACTCGATTTGGATGTTTTTGCCTTCGACGTAGCCGAGATCACGCAAGCCCGCCCGAAATAGGTCGCTGCCGACTGGAGTAATCAGGGGAGCAGAAAGGAAACTGAGGAAGCCGATGCGGGCAACGCGTGGCGCCGGCTGTGCCCGCGTCGGGTGCGGCGCAGCGCCGAGCGCGACGGCGCCAAGCGCAATGACCACTCTGCGGCGGCTGATCACTCGATCACCCTGTCTGCGCGAACAAGAACTGATTGCGGAACCTTGATGCCGAGCGCCTTGGCGGTCTTGAGGTTGATCACAAGCTGGAACCGGGTCGGTTGCTCGATCGGCAAGTCGCCGGGCTTGGCCCCTTTCAGGATCTTGTCAACGTAAGTCACGGAATGCGCAAAAATGTCTGCGGCACTTTGACCATACGCCATCAAACAACCGTCTTGCGCCATTTCCGCAATTCCGCAGGAACTCGGTATGCGGTTGGCGAGCGTGAATTGGCCAAACTTCAAACCGAATGCACCGGTTGTCGGGGAGAGCGCAACGAAGAAAGCGTCGGGCTTCTTCCGCTTGATGCCATCGAGCGCCTCTGTAAACCCCGCCGGATTGCCTTCCGCGAAGGTGATGCTCACCTTGCGCTTCGCCGCGGCGCTGCGGACGGCCTCGCCCCACACAAAGTCCCAATCTCCTTTCTGTCCGACAAACGCAATTCGCCGCGCCTTTGGGAGCAACTCGAGAAAAATTTCCAGCCGCTTTTCCTCGGCGCCCGCCCCCACGTCGGTCACCAGCCCGGTAACATTGCCGCCCGGATGCGCGAGGCTCTGTGCGAGCCCCAGGCCTACCGGATCGCCACTCGCTGCCATCACGATCGGGATGGCGCTGGCCGCCTTCACTGCCCGTAGCGCATGGCCCGAGCCTGGGACGACGATGACGTCGGGTTTCGCGCGCGCCACATCGGCAAAGAGCCCGTCCATTCCCGCGCCGTCGAGGCCGTAGGTGGTCCACCGGTCGAGAATGAGATTCTGGCCCTCGACATAACCGCGCGCTTTAAGGGCCTCGACAAGGGCGCGCATCGAGACTGAGGTCGGCACCGGTCCGGCCATCGCGGCTGCCGGTCCACTGCTGACGATGGCAATACGATAGACCCTCGACGCTTGCTGCGCCTCGGCGGCAAGCGATGCAGCGCATAATGCGACTGCGCCGAGCGCGACGAACAATCTGCGGCGGCTGATCATTCGATCACCTTGTCGGCGCTGAGCAGAAGCTCCTGCGGAATCGTGAGGCCGAGCGCCTTCGCGGTTTTGCGGTTGACGGCGAATTCGAATTTCGTAGGCTGTTCCACCGGCAGGTCTCCTGGTTTTGCGCCCTTCAATATCTTGTCCACATAGTATGCGGCGCGGTAAAAGCTGTCCGCGAAACTCGGCCCGTAGCTCATCAGGCCGCCGGCTTCCGCGTATTCCCGGATCGTGTGCATGCTTGGCAGCCGCCTTTTCAACGCGAGGTCGGCAATCTGGCGTAATTGCGTGGGTGAATTGAAAACCGGATTGGCGAGCACCATCACGGCCCCCGCTTTTTCCCGCGTTATGGTCGCAAATGCCTTGTCGATTTCCTGTGGAGTTCTCGCCTCCACAATCACCGTTTTCACGCCGGCCTCTCGTGCCGCGGTACGCAAGCTGTCGAGAGCGACTGCCTGCGAGGCAGAAGGATTCAGCAGAATGGCCACACGCGAAATCCCTCGCGCCATCTGCAGAAACAATTGCAGTCGCTTGGCAGATATCTCCCCGGTAATCATCAGCGATGTCCCGGTCGTGTTGCCCCCGGGATGCGCGAGACTCTTGACGAAACCGCTGCCCACCGGGTCGCCGACAGTCGTCATGACGATGGGAATCGTGGACGTGGCTTTTTGAACCGGGGCGATGACCAGCGGCGTGGCGGCGACGATGGCGTCGAGATTGAGTCCGACCAGTTCCGCCGCCAGTTCCGGATAGCGTTCGACCTTGTTGTCGCCAAATCGCCATTCGATCACGAGGTTCCTGCCCTCGACGTAGCCGAGTTCGCGCATGCCTCTCGGGAACGCACCGTAGAAATGGGAGTCCATCGACGCGGGACGTCCCTGCGGCGCGATGAAGCCGACGCGCCAGACCTTGCCCTGCTGTTGCGCGAACGCACCAAATGGCGCGGCGAGCGCACCCGCACCCAGCGCGAGCAGCAATCTCCGCCGCGTTGAACGGTCGGAGCACGCTTGCGGCTTCGCAATCTCATCCGTTGCAACGCGGTGGCCCGAGCCAGCATGCGCATGTCCGGTTTTGCGTTTCATTTGAACACCTCATCCGGCACGTAACAGCCCTTCTGCCTGGGATAAACCTGACCGCCAGGCAGAATTGTGTTACACTGTCTTACAAACACTGAGGAGTGCACGACCATGGCTGCAACAGTAACCATCAGGCTGGATGGGGCACTGCAAAAGCGCCTTGCCCGGCTCTCGACCACGTCAGGCCGGACGCGCAGCGAGATCGTTCGCGAAGCGCTCGACCGGCAGCTGGCATTGATCGAGTTCGAGAATGCGCGGGGCAAGACCCGCCGCTTCGCCGAGCGCGCCGGTTTCCTCACCGACGAGGACATTTTCAAGGCTGTTTCTTGAGGGTATTCCTCGACACCAACGTGCTGGTGGCGGCGTTCGCCACCCGGGGACTCTGCGCCGATGTGTTCCGGCTTGCCGCCGCCGAAAATCAGCTGCTGATCGGCGAACCTGTGCTGGTCGAGGTCGGCAGAATTCTCACGACCAAGTTTGGCATGCCGCGAGCGGCTTGCAATGAGGTGCTTGGGGTATTGCGCCGTTTCCCGCTCGCAGCGGCCGCCGGCAATCCCACTCCACATGGCATCAACGATCCTGACGATGAATGGATCGTGGCATGCGCGCTCGGCGCCGCCGCGGAGATTTTCGTGACCGGCGACAAGGCGCTGCTCGGATTGCGCAAAATCCAGGGCATGACCATCATTTCGCCGCGGCAGTTCTGGACACAAGCCCAGCCAGCGAGTTGATTGCGCCCGGCGCCTTGGCCTCTGCGGGATGCTGTTCACTCGATCACCCGGGTAGCGCGAAGCAGAAGCTCCTGCGGAATCTTGAGGCCGAGCGCCTTCGCGGTTTTCATGTTCAACACGAATTCGATCTGTGTCACTTGCTCGAACGGCAGGTCGGCGGGTTTGGCGCCCTTGAGGATGCGGTCGACGAAATAGGCGGCGCGCTCGAACTGGGCCGCCAGATTCGTGCCGTAGCTCATGAGAGCTCCATCGTCGGCAAATAGGCTGGTAAATGCGATCATCGGCCACTTGCGCTTTAGCGCGGTCTGCGCGATGACCGCGCGCTTGGCGGACAGCAGCGGGCCGACGGTCACGATCAGCGCCTGCACGCGTTCCGCGGCGAAACGCGCGAGGACGGGGTCGATCTCGGCGAGCGTTTTCACTTCGCCGATGCGCGCATCGAGCGCATGGAATTTCGCAATGCGCCGGGTGGCGTCGAGTTGCGCCTGGTTCAGCGGTCCCTGGTACTGCATCAGGAAGCCGACGCGCCGCGCCCGCGGTGCGGCCGCGAGCAGCAACTCGGGATATTTGTCGCTGACATCGCCCAGCAGGTTGGCATTGCCGGTCACCATGCCGCCGGGACGGGCGAGGCTCGCGGCAAAGCCCCAGCCGACGGGATCGGTGCCGGTCCCCATCACGATCGGCGTATCAGGCGCCGCCTTGGCTGCCGCCCGCACCGCGCCATTGGCCGCGGCGACGATGATGGCCGGCTGGACTGCTGCGATCTCCCCGGCGAGGACCGCCATCCGCTCGGCCCCAAGGTTGTCGCCCCAGCGTCCCACCAGCACATAATGCTCGCCTTCTTTCCATCCCAGCGCGAGCATCCCCGCCTTGAATCCGGCGAGCGTAACGGAACCCGGCTCGAGAACGCCGGACATCAGATACCCCACCCGCACCGGCTCGCGCTTCGATTGCGCCAGCGCCGGGCCGAAGGCGAGGCCCGCCGCGGCGGCGAGCGGCGCAGCGCCAAGCGCAAGTAACAACTTCCGTCGCGTTGAACGGTGAGCATCATCCGTTCGTACGCGGCGACGCAAGCCGGCATGCACATGTCCGGTCTTGCGTTTCATTGGATCACCTCGTCAGCCTGCGGCAAGTTCGGCAGCCTCGCGCAGCGCCTCATCATTGTGATATCATAAACCCTAGGTGATATCGAAAGGCCCAACATGATCCGCACCCTCATCAGCCTCGACCCGGAAGACAAGGCCTGGCTTGACCGGAAGGCCAAACAGGATCGCATGCCCATGGCGCGGCTGGTGCGGCAGGCGATCCAGCGGTTGCGCCAGGAATCGGAAGCAAAGCCGTCTCGCTTCAAGGTCCTGTTGAGCGAAACTTCCGGGATCGGCAAGGCCGGCGACGGACTGGCCATCCAGCGCCGGCTGCGCCGGGAGTGGGACCGGCGCACGTGAAACTGCTGCTGGATTCGGTCATTCTCATCGACCATTTCAACGGCATCGCGGCCGCGACCGACTATCTCGCCGAACACCAAGCCGACGCCGCCATCTCCGTGATCACCCGCGCCGAAGTGTTGACCGAGTTCACGCCGCGCGATGCCGCGAAGGCGAAACGATTGCTCGATTGTTTTCCGGTGCTCGGCATCGACGCGGCAGCCGCAGATCTCGCCGCTGCGTTGCGCCGGGATCACGGCTGGAAACTCCCCGACGCATTCCAGGCCGCGATTGCGCAGCAGCATGGGCTGCAGTTGGTGACGCGCAACGCGCGCGATTTCCCGCCGAAACGCCACCGCTTCGTGGTCATTCCCTATCGCGTTTAACCGATAATTCGGGCTGTTTGTCATCGTCCGCATCATTGGATCACCTCGTCCGCGCGCAGCAGCAACTCCTGCGGAATCTTGATGCCAAGCGTCCTGGCGGATACTCATTTTTTTTCTCACGCTCCGAGTGCCCATTATGCTCGATTGCGCGGAGCGCAGGAGATTGATGTCTTTTCGCCGGGGAGCGCGCGTTGCCGTCCGGTTCCGGTGGGTATTTGCCGCCGGAAATGGCTCCGTTTCGCCGGCCAGCCCGCGGAAAAGACCAGAGCGGCCGGTCGCCTGCTAGACTGCGCCGCAAATGAATGAGCCGCGCTACGCATGGGTCGTCGTCTGGGGAACCTTCTTCAGCCTGGCGGTGATTTTTGGCGTGGCGTATTCGTTTGCCGCGTTCTTTGAATCCTTCATGACCGAATTCGCGGCGCAGCGTGCCGACGTGTCGCTGATATTCGGACTGTCCGGGCTGATCTACTTCGTGCTCGGCGCGGGCGGGGGCATGCTGGCGGACCGCTTCGGCCCACGGCTGGTGTGTTGCGCGGGGATGCTGTGCATCGCCAGCGGCCTGTTCGCCACCAGCTTCGCGCATTCCATGTCCACGGTGTACCTGACTTACGGTGTCGGCATCGGCGTCGGCATCGCCCTGGTCTACACTCCCTCCATTGCCTGCGTGCAGCCGTGGTTCAGCCGCCGGCGCGGCCTCGCCTCGGGAATCGCCAGCGCCGGCGTCGGCGCCGGCACCCTGGTGATGCCATTGGTGGCGGCCGGCGCCATCGGCTTGCTGGAATGGCGCGACGCGCTGCGCGTCATGTCGCTGGGCGTGCTGGTCGTCGGCCTCGGCGCCGCGATGCTGCTCAAGCGTGCGCCGTCCGCCGGCGGCTCGGCCGGGGGCTCGGCGCCCGGCGCCACTCTGCGCGAGGCGCTGCACGGCAGCACCTTCTGGTGGCTGTACCTGGCAGCGGTCACCGCCGCGCCGGTGATGTTCGTTCCCTTCGCCCACGCATCGGCCGCGGCCCGCGACATGGGCATCGACGAGGTGCGCGCCGTCGGCCTGGTCGGGCTGATCGGCATCGGCAGCCTGGTGGGCCGCTTCGCCATCGGCGCGCTCGCCGACCGCATCGGCCGCAACCTTACGCTGGTGCTGATGCAGGCATCGATGGGCGCGTCCTACCTGCTGTGGAATGCGGCCGGCGGTTATGCGGCGCTCGCCGTGTTCGCGCTCTGGTTCGGCCTGAGCTATGGCGGCATCGTGTCGCTGCTGCCGGCCATGTGCATGGACCTGTTCGGCGGGCGCGCGGTCTCCAGCATCCTGGGCACGCTGTACACCGGCGCGGCGCTGGGCAATCTGCTCGGGCCGGTGGTCGCGGGCGCGGTGTTCGACCGGACCGGCAGCTATGGCCCGGTGATCTGGGCCTGCATCGTGCTCTCGGCGCTGGCCACCCTGGCGTCCTTCAGGCTGATCGGACTGCGGCAGAAGGCCTACTGAAGGCAACAGCGCGCGGGCCGCGGGCCGGATCCGCCGTCAACCTCAGCGCTTCTTCTTTACGGGCACGCGAGACAGCCGGTCCGACGTCTTCATTCCGCGCAAATACCGCTCGTCGCTGTCGACGCTTTGCGGCACCTCGGGCGAGGTTTCGGCGGTCATCGCAGGTGCATTTTGCAGGTCCTCCGCAAAGCCGACGCGGTCGACAAGCCCGGTCAGCCCGCCCAGCCATTCCGCGGGCGGCAGCATGACGATCGCGGCGATGGCCGCGGTGCCGATTCCGGCCCAGAACCAGCGGCGGTTGCCGGTTTGTTCGGCACGCATCCCGAGCACGGTCTGCGCGGTCCGCAGGATCGCCAGCGCTTCGTCGCTGCCGGCTTTGGCCTTCCCGAGCAATTGCTCTTCGATAACGATGCGCTGATCGATTGCCGCCTGCTCGGCGCGTTCGTTCAGCATGCGCTCTTCGGCAAGCCTGATTGCCATGGCATCCGCGGTGGCCCGCCTCGACGCTGCGGTGGACATATTGCGATCCGCTGCCGCGCGGAAAGCGAATTCTTCCGCCGCGGCATGGTCGCTTGCCTGGCGCATTGCGGCGGCGGCGGCGGCCTCGTGCTCGAAGCGCAGCCTCGATTCGGCGGCCGCAAGCTGCGCGGCTTCGGTCCGCGCGCGATCCGCCGCCGCGTCCGCCTGCCGTCGCGCGGTCTCGGCCCGCACCATGACCATGTTCGCGATGATCGCTGCGGCGTTGGCCTCGCGCTGCGCTTGCGCGCCCGCTTCCCGTTCGGCGGCAAGCCGCAACCCGGCCGAGCGTGCCGTTTCCGCTTCCGCGTCGCCCCGCCGTTTCGCGGCGACCGCGAGTTCCGCTTCCACCGCCGCGCGGCGCATGGTGAATTGCACGGCGCGTTCCTCGAGTTCGGCCCTGTGCGCGAGCACGTCGCGCTTGCGCGCATCCGCCTTGATTCTCCGCTGCGCGGCATCGAGCGCCGCCTGCTCCGCCTCGGCGCGCGCCAATTCCTGCTGCGCGGCCGCTGCCTCGGCGTCCGCGCGCTGCTGCACCAGCCGCCGCGCTTCTGTTTCCGCTCCGGAGCGCAATTGCGCAACCTGCGCGAGCCGCTGTTCCTCGACCATGCGCCGCTGCAATGCCACGCGCACGCGCGCTTCCGCGACGGCGCGCGCGTTGATTTCCGCCTGCAGCCTGCGGCCGGCTTCGGCGCGCGCCTGGCTGATTGCGGTGAGCCGCGCCTCGGCTTTCGCCCTGAGGGCCACCGTCTCGCTTGCCTCGAGGTCCGCGGCGATGCGCTCGCGCGCCGCGGTTTCTGCAGAGTGTTCGGCGGCAATGCGTTGCAGCGCGACGGCATTTGCCTGCGCCTCGGCCGCAGCGCGCGACTCCGCCGCGTCCCGCGCCTGCCGGTCGGCAAGCAGCTTCGCGCTCTGCGCTTCGAGCAGCCGGCCGGCGGCGGCCCGCGCATGGCCTTCGGCGCGCGCGCTCGCTTCCGCGGCCATTCGTCCGTGCACCTCCGCCTCGAAGCGCGCGCGCGCCTGCTTGATCGCCTCGACTTCTGCCTCCACCAGCGGATCGAGGTCCAGTGCCGTCGCGTCGGCGGCGAGCGCCCTGCTCTCCGGCACCATCGCGGTTGGCGCGGCGTCCGCATCCCGCGGCCTGGATTCCGGCGACGGCGGCACGATGCGAAGTTTCGGCGGGGGGTTCATGGCATTTCCTCGGCATGGATTGCAGGCGCGGCAGGCTCGGACGGCCTGTCGTGGAGGTCCGTTGCGAGCCGATTCCAGAGCGTCCGGCTGCATGCTTGACAGTGCCGGACCGCCACCTTACATTAGACCGTCCCACGAGACAAATACACGCTGTTGCCAGCCCGCCGCGGGCACCCCACTCCCCGAACCAATCTATCCCAGGAACGCCACGATGGACCTTAATTTCACGCCCGAAGAGCTTGCATTCCGCGATGAAGTCCGCAGCTGGGTCAAGGCCAGCCTGCCGCAGGACATCCGGCACAAGGTGCTCGAGCACAAGCGGATGTCCAAGGACGACATCGTGCGCTGGCAGAAGATCCTGAACGGGCGCGGCTGGTTCGCGCCGGCCTGGCCGGTGGAGTATGGCGGCGCCGGGTTCAACGCGGTGCAGCGGCACATTCTCGACGAGGAACTTTCGGCCGAAGGCGCGCCGCAGATCATTCCGTTCGGCGTGTCGATGGTCGCCCCGGTGATCATGGCCTTCGGCAACGATGCGCAAAAGCGCTATTACCTGCCGCGCATCCTCGATCAGAGCGACTGGTGGGCGCAGGGTTACTCGGAGCCGGGTTCCGGCTCCGACTTGGCGTCGCTGCGGACGCGCGCCGAGCGGCAGGGCGACCATTACCTCGTCAACGGCCAGAAAGCCTGGACCACGCTCGGCCAGCACGCCAACCTGATTTTCTGCCTGGTGCGCACCAGCACGGAGGCGCGCAAGCAGGAGGGCATCTCCTTCCTGCTGATGGACATGACCGCGCCCGGGGTGACGGTGCGCCCGACCATCACCATCGACGGCGAGCACGAAGTCAACGAAGTGTTCTTCGACAACGTCAAGGTGCCGGTGGAGAATCTCGTCGGCACCGAAGGCAAGGGCTGGACCTGCGCCAAGTTCCTGCTCGGCCACGAGCGCACCGGCATCGCCAGGGTCGGCATCTCCAAGCGCGAACTCGCGCAGGTGAAGCGCATCGCCGCTCAGGAGTCGGCGTTCGGCAGGCCATTGCTCGAAGACCCGTTGTTCCGCGCCAAAATCGCGCGGGTCGAAATCGAACTGATGGCGCTCGAACTCACCGCGCTGCGCGTGGTGTCGGCGGAGCGCGCCGGCAAGGCGCCGGGCCCGGAAGCATCGATGCTGAAGATCCGCGGCACCGAGATCCAGCAGGGAATCACCGAACTGTTCATGGAAGCGGTCGGGCCGTTCGCGCAGCCGTTCGTGCCCCAAGCATTCGACGCGGCATGGCACGGCGAGCCGGTCGGGCCGGAGTACGCGGCGCCGCTGGCCGCGCGCTACTTCAATTACCGCAAGACCTCGATTTACGGCGGTTCCAACGAAATCCAGAAAAACATCATCTCGCAGATGATCCTCGGCCTCTAAGGAAGCACCATGGACTTTTCCTACATCGAAGAACAGCAGCTGCTCGCGGACACCGTCAACCGCCTGATCGAGAAGGAATACGATTTCGAAAAGCGCAAGGCCCATCTCGCCGCGCCCGAAGGATTTTCCCGCGCGACCTGGGACACGTTTGCCGAAATGGGCCTGCTCGGCCTCACCGTGCCGGCGGATTTCGGCGGTTTCGGTGCGACGCCCGTCGATACCATGATCGTGATGGAAGCGATCGGCCGCGGCCTGGTGGTCGAACCCTATTTCTCGACCGCAATTCTCGGCGCCAACCTGATCGGGCTCGGTGCGCCCGACCCGGTGAGGCTCTCATTGCTGCCCCAGCTCGTTGAAGGCAAGCTGCTGGTGGCGGTCGGCTATACCGAACGCGACTCGCGCTACGAGCTTGCCAACGTCGCCCTCGCCGCGAAGAAAGACGGCGCCGGCCATCTCCTCAACGGCGTCAAGTCTGTGGTGCTGCATGGCGGCACCGCCGACCGCATCATCGTCTCTGCGCGCACCGCCGGCGGCCCGCGCGACCGCAACGGCATCACCCTGTTCATGGTCGAGCGCAAGGCACCGGGCGTGAGCGTGCGCGATTACCGCACCATCGACGGCCTGCGCGCCGCCGAGGTGACGCTGAAGGCGGTGAAGGCCGGTGCGGACGCGATGATCGGCGGGCTCGACAAGGGCCTCGAACTGCTGGAGCGCGTCGCCGACATCGGCATCGCCGCGCTGTGCGCCGAAGCGGTTGGCGCGATGCAGGCGCTCAACGCCGCGACCCTCGAATACCTGAAGACACGCCAGCAGTTCGGCGTGCCGATCGGCAAGTTCCAGGCCTTGCAGCATCGCATGGTGGAAATGATCATCCACGCCGAGCAGGCGAAATCGATGGCCTTCCTCGCTGCCGACAAGTGCCGCTCGGAAAACGCGGCGGAACGCCGCCACGCCTGCTCCGCGGCCAAAGCGCTGATCGGCCAGGCGGGACGCTACGTCGGCCAGCAGGCAATCCAGCTGCACGGCGGCATGGGCATGACCGACGAGCTCAACGTCGGCCATTACTTCAAGCGCCTTACGATGATCGACACCACGCTGGGCGACGCCGATTTCCACGTCGCCCGCGTCGGCGATGCCATGCTCGCCGCCTGAGGCGGCGAACGATGGCGACCAAGTATTACTACGAAGATCTGGCGGCAATCCCGGTTGACGAAATCGGCAGGATGACGATCACTCGCGAAGAGATCGTGCGCTTCGCAACGGAGTACGACCCGCAGCCGTTCCACATCGACGAGGAGGCGGCGAAAAAAACCGTGTTCGGCGGCCTCATCGCGAGCGGCTGGATGACCTGCGCCAAGGTGATGCGCCTGATGTGCGATCACTACCTTCTCGACGCCGCAAGCCTCGGCTCACCCGGCGTCGACGAAGTGCGGTGGCTGAAACCGGTGCGCCCGGGCGACACGCTGACCGCGGTCAGAAAGACCATCGACGCGCGCAAATCCGCGAGCAAGCCCGGCGTCGGCATCATCAGGTCGCGCTGGGAGGTGTCGAACCAGCACGGCGAGATGGTGATGACCATGCAAGGCCTGGGCATGTTCCGCTG
>Ga0315281_10002323_pt1 | contig 28217 bp, 27 predicted proteins | sample YL17G07_0_MG_FD_204540 | JGI IMG/M metagenome (GOLD analysis project Ga0315281, IMG submission 204540) | Sediment microbial communities from Yellowstone Lake, YNP, Wyoming, USA - YL17G07_0 | ecosystem: Environmental > Aquatic > Freshwater > Lake > Sediment | place: USA: Wyoming | collected...
AAGAGAGGGTAGGCTTGAGGCTCGACCCTGCCGAGCCCACATTTGATCTGTGCATCCTGACGCCGAGCGAGTTCAAATCGATGTGTACCGAGGCATGACCGTGGAGGCCAAGCTCCACGCGGCCGAGTCACTTCGGCACTTTGCGTGGGAGCTCAAGCGAGCGACAATCCAGCGCCGGCACCCCGAGTTGAGCGACGCCGAGACCCTCGACCAAGTCCGGGCGGCGTTCCAACATGGCACCCCCTGAGTTACACCGGCTGATTCTCCGTCCGATTCAACAGACCGGGATTCGCTACATGGTGACGGGCGGCGTCGCAGCAATTGCCTACGGTGAGCCGCGGCTGACGAATGACGTCGATGTCGTCGTTGACGGCGCACCGAAATACGCGACCGCCTTCACCGACGCATTCTCGACCGCCGCCTACTACGTGCCGCCGCCGGAAGTCCTTGTCGCAGAGCTTGGCCGCTCACGCCACGGCCATTTCAACATCATTCACAACGACACGGGACTCCGGGCGGATGTCTATGTGGCCGGAGACGACGTGTTGGACGCATGGGCGATGGAGCGCCGACACACCGAACTGCTCGGCGCCGATTCCATCTGGTTCGCTCCGATCGAGTATGTGATCGTGCGCAAACTCGAGTACTACTCGCACGGAGGCTCCGAGCGGCACCTTCGGGACATTTCTGCGATGCTCAGGATCAGCGGTGATACGATCGACCGTTCCGCGCTCGACCACTTGATCCGTGACCGGCAGCTCCACTTTTCCTGGGAAAAAGCACGAAGTCACCCCGAGTAGCCGGCGGGTGCGCGCCGATCGGCTGGGGAAAAGCCGACCGCGCGGTGGCGGCCTGCGTGATGCACGCCACGATCCGCATCGCGCCGTCGGAAATAGGCTGACCGGCTGAAACCGTGTGGGGCTGGTCGCGGCGAGCGGTGTGTCGTAGAATCGTGGTCGAAACGGATTCGCAAGGACCTGCCGAGTTTGCTTCTGAAAGACCAGTCCACTTAGCGTTATGCGGATAGCAGGCTTGTCACCTAATGCCATTCACACCATTCCATTTTGGCCCAGGACTCCTGCTGAAGGCGGCCATACCGCGCCGCTTTTCCTTCCTATCGTTCGCAACCACCCAAGTAGCAATTGACTTGGAGTCGTGGTACTACTTGACCCGAAGTGATCCCCACGTACATCGGATACTTCACACGTTTGTTTTCGGAACCTTACTGGGGCTTGCTATCGGCGGGCTCGTGTGGTTTTTCGGGTTTGGAATACACGCACTCCTCGGTCGCCGGGTCGCAGGTCTCTCCATTGGGACTCCCCGGCCCATTTTTCAGCCCGAGCTTTCACTCCGTGGCGCCGCCTTAGGCGGCCTTCTGGGTGGACTCACGCACGCGTTTCTCGATAGCATCATGCACCGAGACATCCAGCCGCTCCGGCCGTTGTCGCTCGCCAACCCCCTCTTGGGCACTGTTGGCTGGGACCTCCTGCACACCGGATGCATCGTTGCCGGAATCATCGGGGCGCTGGGCCTCATTCTGAATTTGCGGCTGTGGCGCGCGACCGCATAACGACGCGTTGCAGCTGCCGGCGCGAGGTTTCGGAAGCGGCTTGCTCGCTGCGCTCGCTGCCGCGATTGTTGAGGATGCGCCGCAGCAGAACGCTGGGGCGTTAGCCGTCACCTTGACCCGGCCAATCTCGATGAGTCGCCTGCGTGTCGGCATCATCCGCTATGCCTCAGTCATCAGCAGGGTTGTGCAGGAGCTAGGGATTCAGCCGGCGCCAGACTGCCAGATCCTAGCGGGTCGCATGACACTGACGTTGCGCCGGCTTGGGGCATCGGCTTGGCCAGCGGACCGACAGGCCGAGTATGCTCTCCGGGTTGCGGCGACGGCTCGCGCCGTACTCATCGATGATCCGCGCGCTGACGTGCGCAAACGCGCCGACCGCGCGATCGTCGTGGTCTTCGAGGATACGGCGGTCGTTCGCGGGTGCGCGGTAGTCGCGCGATGGGAGTGCGTCGTGCCGGCGGCGGCGCACCGTGACGGCTAACCCGCGTTGGTGCTGACGGCGCTATCGGGGAAGCGGCCGCGTTGGGCCGCAGTATTTGCGCGCACCGGGCTATGGCATCAGCTGGCAGATAGTCACGCTTGACGTTAATCACGCAGCGCGTTAATATGCGTTATGATCGTGGCGTTCCGGGACCGGGAGACTGAAGCCCTTGCCGGCGGAACCCGCGTCAGACGGTTTGCGAGTATCGAGACGGTCGCGAAACGCAAACTCCGGCAATTGCAGATCGCCGGTCAGTTGGCTGACCTGCGAGTGCCGCCGGGGAACCGGCTCGAGGCCCTCAAAGGAAAGCGGGCCGGCCAGCACAGTATTCGCGTGAATGATCAGTATCGGGTGTGTTTTCGCTGGACGCCGGCGGGGCCCGAGGACGTAGAAATCGTAGACTATCACTAGAGGAGAGAGAGCCATGGCAACGCTCAAGCCCGTGACGCCCGGGGAGTTGCTGCTGCATGAGTTCCTCATGCCGATGGAACTCACGCAGTATCGCGTGGCCAAGGAGATCGGCGTGCCTGCCCAACGGATTGGCGAGATTGTGGCCGGCAAGCGCGCAATCACTGCCGATACGGATCTGCGCCTGTGCCGGTTCCTCGGCCTGTCGAACGGCTACTGGCTTCGGGCGCAGGCGGCCTACGACACCGAGATGGCAGCGAAAGAGCTTGCTGCCACATTGCGAAAGATCCGGCCGTGGGTGGGTACCGCCGCGTGACGGCGCCGGCCTCGGCCCAACAAAGAAATGGAGCCGGCGGTCGCTGTGCGCCCGCGGCTCATTTCTGAGCGTTGAGCGCGCCGGTCCGAATCGGATGCCGGCCCGTCATCAGGGCCGAACGGGTCGGCACGCAGTCACTTTCGACGTTGAAATTCAGAAAAACGAATTCCTTCGGAGGCCAACTTGTCGATTCGCGGCGCCGGCGCGCCGGCGCGACCGAATCATTCCCATTGTTGACATCAGCGGTCGCCGAAGGCGCGAACGTTGGTGAGTGTTCGAACCGCGCCAGCGGAGTCGACAGACCCTATGCGTGCCGCTTCGACGAGATCACGGCCGCTCCGCTCGCGCCCCGCGCTACCCTGCCGCCGGTCACAGCGACTATCTTCGACCGATGAAGCCCATCGCTATTTCCGCGCTCCTGTTGATGCTTTTGGCGTTCCCAACGCCGGCGCAATCGATCCAGACCTATCGGCCCTTCGGTACGCTCAAGTCACAGGCCACCGAGCAGCAGCACTGGCTCGATCAGCGCATGACGACCGTGTTACCGGCGCTGATGAAGAAACATCGGGTGGACATGTGGGTCGTACCGATGCGCGAGTACAACGAGGATCCCGTCTTCTCGTCGATGGTGTCGGCCACTACGTTCGCCGCGCGGCGCCGCACGATCTACCTCTTCTACAGTCCGTGCGCGGTGGTGGTGGGCGACTGTTCGAAGCCGGTCGAACGTCTGGCGATGGGTGGCACGTCGCAGGGCGGCGTGTTTACGGCGATCCGATCGACCAAGGCGCCGTCGGGTCCGGCCGGCGGGGCAGTGCAAGCTCAGGCTGAACTCTGGGGCGACGAGCAATGGCAGGTCCTCAAGACCGAGATCGAGAAGCGGAATCCCAAGGTCATCGCGATCGACGTCTCGACGGTGTTTGCCTTCAGCGACGGCCTATCCGCCGGAGAACTTGAAGGAATGACCAAAGCTCTTGGGCCGGCGTTGACGTCGCGCTTTCGCCACGCCGACGACCTCGCGCTCGACCTGATCGCGACCCGGCTGCCTGATGAGACGGCACGTTACCGCGAATTACAGCGCCTCGTTTGGGGAATTATCGACACGGCCTTCTCGAGCGCCGTGATCACCCCAGGAGTCACGACGACCGAGGACGTCGTCTGGTGGATGCGACAGAAAGTCAACGACCTCGGACTCGGCACCTGGTTCCACCCGTCAATCGAAGTGCAGCGCATGGGAATGACGGATGAACAGCTCGGACCGAATCCGATCATACAAAAGGGAGATGTACTCCACTGTGACTTCGGAATCACGGCGCTGCGGCTCAACACAGACACGCAGCACATGGGCTACGTGCTCCGCGACGGCGAGACCGACGCGCCGGCCGGCCTCAGGGTGGCGCTGCTGAACTCAAATCGCCTTCAGGATATTGTCATGGGAGAGATCAGGCCGGGACGGACCGGCAACGAGATTCTCGCGTCATCGCGCGCGAAGGCGGCGGCAGCCGGAATCAACGGGACCGTGTACACGCATCCGATCGGCATCAACGGACATGGGGCTGGTCCGCTCATTGGGCTCTGGGACTATCAGGACGGCGTCCCCGGCCGCGGCGACGCGAAAGTCATCGCCAACATCTGGTTCTCGATCGAGCTTCAGGCGACAACCCCGGTGCCGGAGTGGAACAACCAACCGGTACGCTCGGCGCAGGAAGAAGATGCGGTGATCGACGCCAACGGCGCGATCGCCTGGGCGCTGAAGCGTCAGACGGCATTCCACCTCGTGTGGCCGCGACCCTGAGTCAGAATCCGGCAGGTCGCCGTTCGGTCATTGCCGTCTCACGTCTGGGCAAACGCTACGGGAAACTCGTCGCCGTCGACGACGTCTCGCTCGAGGTGCGCGAAGGCGAAATCTTCGGCCTGATCGGGCCGAACGGCGCCGGCAAGACGACCACGATGGAGTGCGTGCAGGGCCACCGCATTCCCGACACGGGCACGATCGCCGTGCTCGGGCTCGACCCACGGCGCGACGCGAATGCGCTTCGCCAACGGATCGGCGTACAGCATCAGGAAGCGCACCTCCAAAAACGCATCAAGGTCTGGGAAGCGGTGGATTTATGGGCGTCGCTCTACAACCGGGTGACGGACGGCGATGCCCTCCTCGCCCGCCTTGGACTCGACGCAAAACGCGATGCCTGGTTCATGACGCTCTCCGGCGGACAGAAGCAGCGTCTGTTCATCGCGCTGGCGCTGATTCATGAACCGGAAGTGGTCTTTCTCGACGAACTCACCACCGGGCTCGACCCGCAGGCGCGCCGCGCCATCTGGGACCTGGTCACCGGCATCCGTGATCGCGGCGCGACGGTGTTCATGACCACCCACCTGATGGAAGAGGCCGAGCGCCTCTGCGACCGCGTGGCGATCATCGAGCGTGGACGTATCATCGAGGTCGGCACGCCCGACGAGCTGGTGCGAAAGCACTGCCCCGAACGGAGCGTGGTGTTCACCAGCGACGACGAGCATGTCGCCGAACGCCTGCGGGGGATGGCCACCGTGAAGCTGGCAACGAGTGTCGGCGCGACGCACACGATTCGTGGCGAGGGCGACGACTTTGTGACCGCCATCATCGGTTACATCGCGAACGGAGGGATCCGCGTGCGCGGATTCCGCACCGAGATCCCGACGCTCGAGGACGTGTTCCTCAAGCTCACGGGCCACACCATCCGCGACTGAGCCATGCCGAACAACTTCTTGCGCGGATTCTGGAAGGTCAGCTGGGTAGAGACCAAAGTATTCATGCGCGAGCCGATGGGATTCATCGGCACGATCGCGATGCCGGCCATCATCTTCGTCGTGATGGGGCGCGCGTTCGGCGCTACCCGGCCGGCTGGAGCGCTCGCCGGCGTCACGGCGATTTCACCCCCTCGATTCAACGTCGCGATCCTTGCCGCGATCGTCATCGCCGTTGGGGCGGTGCAATCGCTGGTGGCGATCATCGCCATCTATAGAGAGGGCGGGATTCTCAAACGGCTGCGGGCTACGCCGCTCTCGCCGGTGACGATCCTCGGCGCCCACGTCGCGGTGAAGCTCGGCTTCACGGTGGTCAGCCTGGCCTTGGTGGTGCTCGCCGGCCGGCGGCTCTTTCCCGGCGTGATGCAGGTAAACGTGTTCAGTTTCTCGGCGGCCGTGCTGCTCAGCACGCTGAGCATTCTCTCGCTGGGCTTCGTGCTGGCCAGCCTCGTGCCAACGGCGCGTTTTGCGCAGCCGATCGGTGCGGTGGTGATGTATCCGATGGTTGCGCTGTCGGGCCTCTTCTTTCCCCTGAGCCAGTTGCCGCGCGCGCTGCAGGCGGTTGCCTATGCGCTCCCGACGACGCACGCCGTGGCGCTGCTTCAAGGCGTATGGGACGGATCGGGGTGGAGCGCGCACTGGATGAATGTCGGCGCGCTCGGGCTGATATTCGTGGTCTTTAGCGCCCTGTCGACGCGAGTGTTTCGCTGGGAGTAAGGCGCCTGGGCCGTGGCCCCGAGGTGACCGTCGACGGGACCGGCTTCCCCATGTGTTGCGGACCCATCAGTTTTCACATGATGCTCATTCTCAAGTTCCTCCAGACGCTCATCGGCGCTCTCAACTCCGACGGCACGCCGTTCCAGGTCGGCGCCGGAATGGCGTTCGGGCTCTGCCTTGGTCTGACGCCGCTCATGAGCCTGCACAACGTGCTCATCCTCGCGGTGGCGATGCTGACCACCGTGTCCTTCCCCGGCGTGATGCTCGGCTGGGCCGCAGCCGTGCCGCTCGGCTTCGCGCTCGATCCGCTGTTCGATCGGATCGGGATGGCGCTCCTGACCAACGACGCGCTCGCGCCGTTCTTCACGTGGGTCGTGAACACGCCCATCGTCTCTCTCTCGCACCTCAACAACACGATCGTCCTCGGTAGCTCCGTGGTCTGGTGCGTCGCATTCCTGCCCGCGCTGTTCCTGTTCCGCTACCTCGTGGCGCGCTACCGCGAGCACATCTTCGCGCGGCTTGAGAAGATGAAGTTCTTCCAGATTCTCAAGGCGTCCAAGTTGTACGGCGTTTACGAGATGTTCCGCACATGAAGTGGATACGCTGGAAGGCACTCATTCCGCTCACGGTCGTCCTGCTCCTCCTGGTCCTCGGGACGATCCTCTTCCTCGATCTGACGGTACGCCGAGGCGTCGAGCTTGGAGGCACCGCGGCGGTTGGCGCCAAGGTCGAACTGGCTGGTGCGCACATCGGGATCCTCGCCGGCAACGTCACCTTCCGCGGTCTCGCCGTCACGGATCCCGCGAAGCCAATGACGAATCTCTTCGAGGCCGATGAACTCATCTTCGACGTCGGTATCCTGCCCGCACTCGAGGGGAAGGTGGTGATCGACACGATGGCGGCGCGCGGCATCCGGTTTGGCACGAAGCGCCGGACGTCGGGTGCGCTTCCCCCCAGGCCCGGCACGGCCGCAGATGACGACCCGAGTGCGGTGCGCAAGGTCGTCGACGACTGGGTCGGCCAGGTGAAGATACCGCCGATCTCGCTCGGCACGCTCACGCAGACGGTGAATGTCGGAGCGATCTCCGCCGACAGTCTCGCGACGCTGCGCGCAACGCGTTCCGCGCGCGAGTTCGTCGACACCGCGCGCGCGCGATTCACAGCAGGTTTGCAGTCGCTCGATGCGCGTCCCACCCTCGACGCGGCGCAGGGGCTCGCGGACCGCCTGCGGGGCGCGAATCTTCGCACCCTTGGCATCGTCGGGGCCCGTCAGGCCACGAGCGACGTGAGGCGAGCACTCCGCGATCTCGACGCGCTGAACGGCAAGCTCGAGGCCTTCGAACGCAACTCGCGTCGCGATGCGGATTCACTCGGCGATCGCCTCGCGGCGATTCCTGCCGCGCGCGAGGCCGACTACGCCTACGCCAAGTCGTTGCTTCGCCTCCCGACGTTCGAGATCCCGGCGATCGGGCCACAGCTCTTCTCGGGGCTCATCGCTGAAAAGGTCGGCGAGGTGATGTACTGGGTGAAGATGGTCGAGAAGTATGTGCCTCCCGGCCTCGAGCGACAGATGAAGAAGGGCCCCGTGCGTGTACGGGCCTCCGGCATCGACGTGCTCTTTCCCAAGGAGCACGTCTATCCGGATTTCCTTGCGCATCTCGCCGAACTCTCGCTCGCGATCGGCGGCGAGGGTGCGTCAGCGGGGGAGTATGAGGCGCGCATCGTGGGTGCGACGACGCAGCCCGCGGTCTACGGCGCGCCGACACGATTCCTCCTGAGCCGCGCCGAAGGCAAGGTCGGTCCCCGCAAAGCCAGCGTCTCGGGCTCGCTCGATCACCGCAAGGCTCCGATGCGCGACTCGCTCACGGCGCGCTTTAGCGGAATGCCATTGCCGACGATGCCACTTGCCGGACTCGGCGCTGCGGTCTCTCTCGGCGACGGCACCTCGGAGCTCCAGTTCGCGCGCGAGGGCGACCGTCTCGGTGGCCGTTTTCTCTGGCGCTCGGCGAGTGTACGCTGGACGCGGGATACCGTCGGGCAGCCGCGCGCGACGACCCCGGCGATGCGTCTGGTGGAGGACGCGCTCTGGACCGCGGTGAGTCGGATCGACTCGGTCGAGATCGAGGCGCGCTTTACCGGTTCGGTCACGCACCCGGCACTGGCGGTCCGCACGAACATCGCGGACGCGGTGGCCGGTGCGCTCAAGGCGCAGCTCGGTGAGGAAGTCCGGCGCGCCGAGCAACAGGTGAGGGCGCGCGTGGATCAACTCGTCGACGCGAAGGTCGTCGAGGCGCGCGCCGAGGCCGACAAGATCAAGACGTTGGCCGAGAGTCGAATCGCTGAAGAGCGCGCGAAGCTCGAGACGCAGAAGGCGGCCCTCGAGGCTCGACTCAAGGAGCTCGTGGGGATCCCGGGGATCGGGTGAAGGGCGTTGTGAGAAGCCCGGTCGCCTGAAGGCCCCCGGAGGGGCGGTAGTAAGGGAGTCCTTGGCAGAGGAGCCGCCGCGGCATCCGGATTGCGACGGCTCGGCTTACTCGGTATAGTCGTTCTTCCGCTTGTCCACCGTACTTCCGACCCCCCCCCCTCAAATCGCGGCCCTTGGGCTCGGTAGATTCCCTTCCTCCGAGGAGGAAAACCAATGATGAAATATTCCCGTTTGACCGTGTCGTCTCTGGCGATTGCCACGTTGACGCTCACCGCGTGCAAGGGTGACGCTGCAAAGGCGGACTTGTCGAAGAGCGACTCCGCACTGGCGGCCAACCTGATGATGGCAAATCGCGACAGCGCTGCCAAGCCGCGGCTGACCGATACCGCGATGGCTGCTCCGACAAAGGCGCCCGCGGCCAAGACCACCAAGGCGACGGCGAAGCCGAAGGCTGCGACAAAACCAGCCGCCCCCAAGATGGGGTCGATCGCCGCCGGCACGAGCATCACGCTCGCGTCGGGGGCGAAGATCTGCACCAACACCAACGCCGTCGGTGACAACGTGACCGCCACGACCTCTGAATCGGTCGGCGGATCGAATAGCGTCGCGATTCCGGCCGGCGCGACCGTGAACATGACGGTCACGCAGCTAAAGCGCAGCGAGAACGTCAACGACAAGATCGTGATGGAGTTTCGCGTCGTGTCGATCGCGTTCGGCGGCAAGACCTACCCGGTCGAGGCCAGCGTTGCCGAGGCGGACGTCACCAAGATTCGCGATGAGCCCAAGGGGAAGGACGTCCAGAAGGTGGCGATTGGCGCTGCCGCCGGAGCCGTCGCTGGCAAACTGATCGGCAAGAGCAATAAGGGCGCCGTGATTGGTGGTGCCGCCGGTGCTGCGGCCGGCGCGGGCGTCGCTGTCGCTACAGCGAACTACCAAGGCTGCATCAATGAGGGCGCGAAGATCGTCGTCAAACTCGACGCGCCGCTTGAGTTGGCGACCGGAACAAAGCCGTAACTCCGCGATCGCAAGAGAAACGGACCCTCGAAAGAGGGTCCGTTTTTCTTTGCAATCAACAGGTGAAGACAGACACTGGCCACGACAATTGGCGTACCGCCACTCATCACCGACGGACCGAATCCGCCGCTGGCGATTTACTCGTCTGGCCACGGCGCTTTGCCTTCGTCGCGCTGGACCGGAGATTCTCTTCGACCGCGGCCTCGATCAAGGCCCTGAACGCCTTAGCATCGAGTGTCTCCCCCTCTCGGATGTCGATGGCGCGACGCGTGTTCCCATCGAGGCTGGAGTTGAAGAGCCCCCGAGGTTCCACCAAGGAGGCACCCCGGGCAAAGGTCAGCTTGACCACCTGCTTGTAGGCCTCTCCGGTGCAGACGATTCCAGCGTGTGACCACACCGGCACCCCCAGCGGGTTGCTGGGTTTGATCCATTTGCACTCCTCCACGATGTCTGGGTCCGCCTCGTGGATAAGGCGGCGAACCTCCGCCAGGGTCTCCGCGCGCCAGCCACCCAGAGCCCGGATCCGCTGGTCGATGAGAGGAGAGCCGGCCATCGCGGTGCCGCGCTCCGCTTCCGCGCCGGGCTTGGCCTTCACGCGTGCCTTCGGCGGATACTTGGCTCCGGCGGCCGCCTTGCTGGGCTTTCGCGCCCGCGACGTGCCCTTGGTCTTCGGCTCACTTCTCTTTGGCTTTTTCGCCACGCTTCATTCTCCTGACTGTTGTGATGCCCAACGGCTTCTATCCGGTCTTCAAAGGCCCGGTGACCTTGTACGTACTGAAGATGATGCCGGACGGAAATGCGTTCGTGCTGACGAGCTCGAATGCGCGTGCCGGTGTTCCCGCCGCAAAGAAGCGCTTCCCCGTGCCCAAGAGGGCCGGATAGACGGCCAGCAGGACCTCATCCGCAAGCCCGTGTTCGAGCAGCGTCGAAGTCAGCGTGGAGCTGCCTGAGAGGACAAGGGCCGGGCCGTCCTGCGACTTGATGCGGCGAATGCCCTCGACGATGTCCGGTCCAATGCCCTCGAACGGACCCCATGCAAGACTTGCCGGACGGTGGGTCGCGACATATTTCGTTGCCGCATTGAGGACGTTCGCCATCGGACTGCTCGGCGCCTTTGGCCAGAAGCCCGACCAGATATCGTAGGTGCGACGGCCAAGCAGCAGATCGCACCGCTCGCCATACGCCGCGAGCATTGCATCCCGGCCAGCGGGCGTCCGATAGGGCGCGGTCCAGTCGCTGTATGGGAAATCGCCATCATCGGCGGAATGCTGGATCACCCCGTCCAGCGAAATGTGTTCGATGATTTTGAGCTTTCTCATTTGTGTCTCCGCTGTTGTCTCCGCCTTGTATCTAGCTGTCCATTGAGTTTGCAGGCATTCTCGTCGGGGCGCTAGCTAACGCCTTCTTCTGAGGCAAGCGGACCGACGCATGCGGCTTCGCGCGCCGCTCAGGGTTCGTTCAACGGGCATCCTGGGCGCGATCTTCAGAATGCGTTGTGGGAGCGAAACATCCGTGTGCGGGCGCAAGGCGGGACCAGGGGCGCGCGTTTGTCCGCGCACATCTACGTAAGCCCATCGGACATCGACCGGGTGGTCGAAGTCACCGCGGCGATGAAGAAGCTGGGCTGACGGCGTCGATCACTCGGGCAGCAGGCCGTGCGCGGAGCGCCGGCGTTCGGCAGCAGCACGCGCCGGTTGTGCGGACTGGCCCAATAGACGTCTTGACGTCATAACGTCATTCCGCTACCATGGAGTTATGTCCACGACTAAACGCGCCACGGTCTATCTTGACTCCAGCCTGCACCGCGCGCTGCGCGTCAAGGCTCTGGAGACCGACCAGTCATTGTCGGCGATTGTCAACGCGGCGGTGCGGGCGACCCTCGCGGAAGACGCCGATGATTTGACGGTCGCGCGGGCCCGCGCCAAGGAGCCGAGCTTGCGCTTTGAGGACGTCCTCAAGGACCTGAAGCGGCGTGGCAAACTATAGCGTTCTGATCAAGCCGTCCGCGGCGAAGGAACTGGGGCGCCTCCCGGAAAAGCTCCGGCGTCAACTGGCGAAGCGAATTCAGGCGCTGGCCGGGAACCCGCGGCCCGTCGGCGTGGAGAAGCTGACCGGGGAGGAACTATACCGCATTCGTCAAGGCGATCACCGCGTCGTGTACTCAATCGCGGACGCGGTATTGACCGTGCTCGTGATTCGCATCGGAAACCGGCGCGAAGTCTACCGGTAGCGGCTCCGATTGCAGTCGATCCGCATTAACGTCACGTTGTGCTGCGGCCATAGTGCGCGAGCAACACGCGCGAGACGAGCACCTCACCGGAGTTCTGGAACGAGGGAACCCGCCAGGTACCGAAGGTTCTGTACCCACGCGCGCCGCGGGACCGGCGTCTGCCAAGGACGAAGCCCAAAGCCGCCGCCGTCCCGAGGAGAACGTAGAGAGCTGAGCGCCGCGCAACGCGACGACGCGCTACTTCACCAGCACCGTCCGCGCGTACACCACGCTCATATCACCCGACTGACTCGGCACGAACTGCGGCGGCCGCCGCCGCCGAGGCGTCCGTAAACGAGCTGCCTCCGCGACGCGCCGACAATTCGTAACGAGGTCACGCGGCCGCGCTGTAGCTCCTTGGACTGTTCCTGCTCATGAAGGCTGCCATCGGCATGGGCTCTACCTTCAACGGCCACGAGGCGCCGACGGAATTCCCATCGACACGAACGCCCGCTGGTGCGCAGACGGTGGTGGCCTGTTTGCCATCCTGGGCGTGGCCAACCTCCTCATCTGCCTGACAGGCGTGGTGGTGCTGATCGGCTATCGCAGCGTCTTCAGTTCCAGTTTCACGCGATCTCGTGTCGGCGCGATATTCGGTTCGGGATCCGTCACGAGGGTGAGATACCAGCGATACGCCTTGATCGCGCCGTCTCGATCACCCGTGAGCGCGGCGAGGCGCCCTTCTTCACGAAGCGACGCCGCGAGCAGCTCGCTCTGGGGGAACGCAAACACCTGGTCGCGCCGCCGCGTAGCACGCAGTGCACCGGGGATGTCTCCACGCACCTCGTGGAGGCGCGCCAGCAACATCCTGACCCGCGTCCTGGCGATGGGCTCAAATCCGACGAGGCTTGTCCCGTCGAAACTGAAGACCGCAGAGTCCAGCGCGGTCACGGCTGCATCCGCGCCCGGGAGCTTGCTTTGTACGGCCCGGAACGCTGTGAGCGCAGTGGCGCACATATGTGCGCTGTTGATAACGACCCGTTCATCCGGGGACGAAGCAGCGCTCGCGAGTCGCTGAATCGTACGATCAACCGTCGCGGTCTCGCCACGCGAGAGCCGCCACTGTCCGACCGCGCACAGCGCGCTGAGCTGGAGTGAGCGCCCCGCAGAGGTCGTGGCCAGAAGCGGGGCGTCCGCGATCGTTTGCAGTGATTCGGCCGTCGAGGACGCGCTCACGCTGTCACCGTCGCCGTAAAGCCATTCGTACACGCCGTCCAAGTCGGGACCAAAATCGGGCGCGCTGACCGCCGCGTGCGCTGCTCTCGGCTGCCCGCGATTGCGGTACACGATCGACGTCAGCGAACCCACAGCCAGTCGCGCCACGCTGCTCGTCGCACTGCTCGTCGCACTGCTCGTTGCAGCTGCGAGAAGCCGGTCGGCGTTGGCCATCCCCGTCGAGTCCCACAGGCCGTCGAACAGGATCACGTTGCGCGCGTTGTCGGTGCGCTCGAGCCACCGCACCGCACGATCCACGGCCAAGTGGTCGTGTGTGGCCACCGCCATTTGCCATCGCACGGAATACTCAAAGGGGATCGCGGTATCGTGGAGCAGGCGCTCGCCGTACCGCCGTACGCTCGCCGTGTCGCCCCGCGCCACCGAAGAGTGGAAGAGATGGATAAGCGGGAACGCAAGCATCGAATCGGCCGCGAGCGCGCGACGGAATGCGGCGCCGCTGCGCCCGAGACCATCCGCGTCGCCCAGGCCGACTCCATAGTGGAAAAGGATGTCCCCCAACTCGTAGAGCAGATCCGCATTGTCAGGGAACACCAGAGCCGTTTTCTCCACCTCGATCAGGCGTTCTGAAACCCTCGAGGTGTTCGGGTAGTTCGGTCCGAGATACGCCGTGAGTAGTGCCCGATCGGCGACGCTCAATCGGTCGCGCAGGGACCACGCGAGACGTTGCATTGGCGCCGGTCCGATCCCCCACCCGACCACGCCACCGAGCGCCGCGAGCGCGAACGTCGAGTCCAGCTCGACGGCTCGTGCGAAGTGCTGTTCCGCATCGGGGCCGAGGCCACGACGGTGTGCCGCCCTTCCTGCCATGTACGCTCGCATCGCCTCCGGTGACGAGGTTCCCGCCCGTCCAGTCCCAGCGAGGGCGCGCTCGCCGCCCCCGGCGAGCAGGTTCGTGATGAGCCGTTGCACCATCGCGGGCAAGCTGTCCGCCGCGTTACTCACCGGCTCCGCGCGCGAACGCAAGGCACCGCTCGGCACGATGAACGTCGAGGCGTTGAACGTGAGGTGACCGCCCAACTCCACCGCGCTCCCCATCAACACCTGCCCGGCACCCACCCGTGCGGCCACCTGCAGCGCGACTGCCAGCGTGAGTGGTACCCGGGGGCGACCCCCCGAGCCTCGCCACGCGCTCCACACCGCACCCTGGTCCGCAGCGCGCGGCACGCCCTCGCCCGTAAACTCGGCCGCGATGATTTCCGCCAAGCCTTCGGCAAGCGCGGTGTCGGCGCCCGTGACCCGGAATGGAATGACGGCGATCACACTGGGATCGAGCGCGCGTGCCGGCCCGCGTACGGGGCCGCACGGCGGCGGGGTGCCGTTCGGACACTGCGCGCCCAGTCTCGACACGAGAGGCGATAGCGCGAGCGCCGTAGCGAGGATGGCGTGGCGGTACACCTCGGATGTTGTGCGCGCACGACTCCCGAGTCAATAGGCGTGCGCCGCATCGCTACGGCGTTCACGTGCTTGGTCGCCACCCTGGACGAGAAGGACTAATTCATCTCGTACACTTCAACGCCAGTACCAACGACTCTCGTCGCAGGTCCAGAGCGTCTGCTGGTGCCGGACTGCCGTACCGCGCCCCGCACCGACTGCCCTCAGACGAACCGCACCCCACCGTCCTCCAGCGGCGTGCTGCGGATGCGCTTCCCGGTGAGTGCGAACACCGCGTTCGCCAACGCCGGCGCCACCAGCGGCGTTCCGACCTCGCCGATCCCCCCGGGCTTTCCACCCGATTGGATCAACTCCACTTGCACCGGCGGGACGTCGGAGGCCTGCGGCAACCTGAAATCGTCGAAGTTGCTCTGCTCCACGCGACCCTGCCTGAACGTGATCTTCGAGCGCATCGCCTGGATCAGACCGGTCACCACGCCACCCTGCAGCTGGGCGATCACCTGGTCGGGATGCACCGCGATCCCGCAGTCGGCCGCGATCGTGATCCGTTCGATCTTGATACGCTCCGCCGACCCCGATACCTCGCACACCACGGCGGCATGGGTCTCGTAGCACTCCATGGATGCGATCCCGAAGCCGCGGCCCGCGCCTCGCGTCGCCGTATAGCCCGCCGCTCGTACCGCGCGCTCCAAGGCCGCCTGCTGCCGCGGCAACTTGCCGAGCAGTGACAACCTGAACGCCACCGGATCCTGCCCAGCCGACTGGGCGAGCTCATCCATGAAGCTCTCGACCGCGAAGGCGTTGAGCGCATGGCTCACCGAGCGCCAGAACCCGACGCGGACCCCGACCTCCTCGATGACCGCGCGAATCTCCACGTTCGGGATGTCATAGGTCAGGTTCGCCAACCCCTCGGCCTGGAACGGGTCACTCCCGTTCTGGACGAAGCTTGGAAAGGCGCGCGCGGTGACGGAGGGCGAGACCAGCTTCGCACTGAGCGTCTCCAAGCGTCCGTTCGTCACCACGCCGCGCATCATATGAAGCGAGGGCGGGCGATAGAAATCGTTCTGAATGTCCTGCGCGCGGGTCCAGATCATCTGCACTGGCGTCCCCGGCACGGCCTTGGCGATCGCCACCGCCTGAGCGACGTAGTCGTTCTCAAGCCGCCGGCCGAAGCCGCCGCCGATGAACTGACTATGCACCTGCACCTGCTCCGGCTTCACGCCCGCCACCGCCGCCGCCGTCCCCTGAGCACCCTGCGGGAACTGCACGCTGCCCCAGACATCCACGGCGGTCGCGGTCACGCGCGCCGTGCAGTTCTGCGGTTCCAGCGTGGCGTGCGACAGCATCTGGCAGCGGTACTCCGCGTTGATGGCACCAGGCGCCATAGCTTTCGACACGCTGCCAGCAGTCTTGATCACGAATCCCGGGCGTTCGCGCGCCGCGTCGAGCGTGGCGAAGATCTTCTCGGTGTCGAGCGTTGCGGCTGGGCCCTCGTCCCACGAGATAGTGAGCATGTCGACAGCCTTGCGCGCCGTCCAGTAATGGTCCGCCACAACGGCGACCGCATCGCCGATGTTCACCACGGCCTTTACCCCGGGGCGGCCGCTCACGGTGGCGCTGTCGAACGAAGCGACCTTGCCTCCGAGCACCGGACAGGGCACGATCGCCGCGTAGAGCATCCCCGGCAGTTTCACGTCGATGCCGTAGGTCGCGCGGCCCCGGGCCTTGTCCGCGCCGTCGAGGCGAGGGAGGGGCTTTCCGATCACCGTGAACTTGGACGGATCCTTGAGCGTGAGCGTCGTCGGTGGCTTGAGCTTGGCGGCGGCGTCGGTGAGTGAGCCATAGCCGGCACTGCGCCGGCCCTGCGTCACCACGCCGTTCTCCGCCTTGCAGTCGCTCGGGTTCACGCCCCACTGGGCGGCTGCCGCGGCGATCAGCATCTCGCGCGTCGCGGCACCAGCCTTCCGGAGCGGCTCCCACGCTTCGCGCACGCTCGTGCTGCCGCCCGTGATCTGTGCGCCGATGAGTGTGTTCACATAGGCCGGGTCGGCGGGCGCATGCAGCACCGTCACCTTGCGCGGGTCCACCGCCAGTTCCTCGGCGAGGATCATGGCGAGCGAGGTGTAGACGTCCTGCCCCATCTCGCTGCGACCGCAGGTGAACGTCACAGCGCCAGTCGGTGCAATCGTGATCCAGGCATTCGCCGTGAACGCGGCGGCCTCGGTGGCCCCTGCGTCGGCAGCCGCGGCATCGGAGAATCGGAAGCCGATCAGCATCCCTCCGCCGGCCACGGCGGAGACCTTCACGAAGTCGCGGCGGGTGATCATGGAGTCTCTCATGACCGGCCCTGCAGCGTCTTCGCGGCATCGTGCACCGCAGTGTTGATCCGGCCATAGGTGCCGCACCGGCAGAGGTTGTCGTTCATCGCCTCGGCGATCTGCGCATCGGTCGGATTGGCGTGTTTGGAGAGCAGCGCCGACGCGGCCATCACCTGGCCCGACTGGCAATAGCCGCATTGCGGCACTTGGTGCTTGTCCCACGCGGCCTGCACCGCGCTGCCGATCGGTCCCGTAAGGCCCTCGATCGATGTGACCTTCTTGCCTGCGACCGCAGAGAGTGGCGTCACGCAAGAGCGGGTGGCAACCCCGTCAATGTGGACGGTGCAGGCACCGCAGAGCGATGCGCCGCAGCCGAACTTCGTTCCGGTCATCTGAAGATGGTCGCGCAGCACCCAGAGGAGCGGGGTGTCGGGCGCGGCGTCGACGGGGACGGTCTTGCCGTTCAGCAGGATCGAGGGCACGAAGACCTCACGGGGTTGGGGGAGCGACTTGTGGGCGACGGGTTTATCTGCGTCGGGCTAGAAGGTGCGGTCGCGGACGGGGAAGTCAAGCAAGGAGTGTTCGTGGGGGGCAGGACGAAGCCATCGGGCGGTGGATGCCGCGCCAGGACCGACCCGCTACGGTGGTTGATACGATGGCCGGATAGGCAAGCCGGATGATCCACGCGGCGTGTGCCGCCTTCCAACGATGCGGCCTGGCGCGTTGTCCAACATGAGGACTGCGCCGAACGTGTTGCCGGTGGTTTCCCCTCGCTTACCTCCTGACCATGACATTCACTTCGAAGATTCGTGCCAGCTGTTTGGTTCTTGTCCCGTTTGTGGTGGCGGTCACGCCGGTCGGATGCCAGCGCCCAGATGCAGCGACGGCGTCAGGTATACTCACTCCGACGACCATTCGCGACGATCTCTCGGCATTGCGCAAGGAGTTCCTTGGCCGCGATAACTCATACGCGCCTGCGGCGCGCGCAGAGGCCGAGCGGCGGATCGCGCGTCTCGAGGCCGCCGCCGACACCATCGGACGCGCCTATTTCGAGGTCGAGATAGCCCGCATCGTCGCACTGGCCGACAACGGACATACCGGAGGCGGAGCGGCCCAGCGGTCGGCCCGGTACAACCGCGTGCCTATCCGGTTGGTGCCATTCGGCGAAGACTTCTACGTGCTCGTGGTGCAACCTGAAAACGCCGACCTGCTCGGCGCCCGGCTCGTGGCGATCGACGCGCATCCCATCGCGTCCCTGCGCGAGACGGCCCACTCGCTGACCGGCGGTATTGCATCGTGGCGCGACCGCGCCGTGCCCTTCCTGCTCGAGAGTCCACAGCAGATGCAGGCCATCGCCATGGTCGCTCAGGCTGAATCGGCCACGTATCAGTTTGAACTCGCGGATGGTCGGCGCCTGGAACGGCGCCTGGCCGCCGACGCCCCCGATTCAACCACCAGTCGTACGGCGGTCAAGCGCTGGATGTATCCGGCGCTCACGCCCGCTCAGTCAACCCGCTGGCAGACGCTGTCCACGGTGGCACAGGTGCCCTGGTCGTTGCTGGATCCCACCACGCCGTTTCGCTGGCGCGAAGCACCCGAACTCGACGGCGTGGTGATCGAGCTCAGGCAGACGCTGGATTCGCCAGGCAACTCCATTGGCGACTTTCTCGACATGGTCGAACGGATGCTGCGCGACAAGCATCCTCGAAACATTGTACTCGACCTTCGCATGAACGGCGGCGGCAACCTGGGCACCGCGCGGGATTTCGCACAGCTGCTACCGTCTCTCGCTGGCGATCGCGTATTTGCACTCACGAGCCCCTATACGTTTTCCGCGGCAATCTCGACGCTCGGCTATCTCAAGCAAGCCGCGCCCGCCAAGGTGACCATTGTGGGGGAGCCGGTTGGCGATCGCTTGATGTTCTGGTCCGAAGGCAAGGGAACCATGCTGCCACACTCGGGCATCGGTATCGGGTTCGCGACCGAGCGTCACGACTACGTCACGGGCTGCAAGCCGTACAAGGACTGCCACGGCCCGGTGGTGCGTCACCCGATCAGCGTTCCGACACTCGCGCCGGACATCGCCGCGCCGTGGACGATCGCGGCCTATCGTGCGGGTCGCGATCCGGGCATCGAGGCCGTGATTGCGACAGTTCGACAGGCGGCACACCGTACACCATAGGCCACGCGTTGTCGCACCGACGGTTGCACACGACTTCCCCACGCACCGAGTCGATGCGAGCCACGCGGCGACGCTGAACGCGACTCCCGGGTGGCGTACGACCGTCTCGGTCGCTCTCGCCGCTACTTGCGAAAGCCGATGAGGTTGCTCGACCAGAGCAGAGCGAGCAGGTCAAATGGGCAAACGGGACGCCCCGCGCAGTCGCGACGCCTAACGATATGCGCGATTTGACTATTTGCGTCCGCCTCAACGGCCTGCAATTCAGCTGCGGCGCAGTATCAAAGATGCGGGAGGCGAGCGCAGCCAGCCACCCGCTTCCGAAATCAAGCGCGCCGCCAGCTGCAATTGCTGGTTATGCGGCAACGGCAGTCTCTCGATCGTGCGTTCGGTACGCCACGGCCACGCGCAGCGTTTCGGCAACGATGGTGGACGTCCACGGGGCGCCCCGCGTGGTCGACACCTAAACAGCCGCTTCGAAGCGGGCCTTGGCTGCGGCCATCCACTTCTCGCCGTCGGCCTTCGGTTTGCCAGCCATCGCGGCCATGACATCGGCGTGGTCCGCCATGTAGTGGGTGTACATCTGCTTGAACCAGGCATCGAACGTTTCCGCCGCAAACGTCCGGCTGCACATGTCGCAGGAGAGAGTCTTCATAATCCAGAGTCTAGGGCGCGTTCGTCCGCCTGTAAAGCAAGATGTCTCTAGTTCGACCACGTCACCGTCTTCAGCAGTGCGCCGCGGACCGACGGCTAGGCAATGCCGCCATCGGGCGGGCTCTGTGCGGCCTTGTCCTTGCGCCACCGCCATGCTCGCTCGACGCCCATAGCCACCGCGGCGCCGCTGATTGCCGGGACGATTGCCTTCAGAAGCGACGCAAGGGTCATTGCACTGAACAGTTCATCGGCAGGGAACGGTTTCTGCCCGCATAACTCTAATTAGACAGCCTCCTTATGCAGCGAAGCCGCGCAACTAGCAAGGGACTCCGCTGTCTAAAGCCGCCGGAGCCCTCAGTTGCGCCAGCTGCCCGTTCTTAGACAGCAAGGGATTGACGCATAAAGTTGGCGACCGTTCGGCCGGCGCACACGTCGACGCAAAGATGACCTGCGGGCGCGCCCGTTCGACCGCTCACAAGTTGTCCGCTGGACTTCGGGACGCCGGCCCGCCGCGCTTCGACAAATGCGAATAGATCATCGTCGCGCGCACGTCCGTTTGCCCGAGAAGATCCTGGATCGTTCGAATGTCCGCATCGCTCTCGAGCACCGCGCGGGCCTCAACGCGGGTGAGGACCGTCGGCAATGGGTGAAAAACGCCGCGCAACGCGACGAGGCGCTATTTCACCAACACCGTCCTCGCGTACACCACGCTGATATCCCCCGACTGACTCGCCACAAACTGCGCCGGTCGCGGTGGCACGCTCACCGCCGCGGGCAGCCCCGGGCGCCACGCGGTGAGGTCGAGCGTCAGCGCGCTCCCCGCCGGGAGCGTGAGCGAGACCACCGTCCCGCGTTCGGGCACGTTCCAGAACTCGGTCCGCCACTCCGCGCTCGACTGACGGAAGCGCGTCGTGTCGATAAGGCGACCGTCGATCGAAGCGCGCAGGACCTTCGCGTTGCGTGCTCGAATCACGAGACCGGTCGTGCCGCTTGGCGCAGTCAATCGCAAAACGAGTACACGCGAGCCGGCGGCAGTGGTGTCGCCGAGCACAGTGACCGTTGGCCGGCCCAGGTCGGCACGCGGAACAGACCGCCCAATCATCCCCGCGCCTCCCGCCACCATCCGCGTCCATGCAGGTCCCCGCGTTGCTGATGGCAGAGCCGACCGCGTCCAGTCGTCGCGAATGTTGCCCACGCCGAGCCACGCGCCGGCGGTGTCGGCGTTCTCCGCGTAGACCAACCCGGTCCGAACCGGATGATCCGCGCTCGGCCGCACCGTCGCAAAGCCCACCACGGCGAGCACGAGGCCGGCGCCTGCGATCAGTGCCGCCTCTCGCGTCGTTCGAACGGCTCGTTCGAGCACCGGCGCGACCAGCCACGTGATCAGCGCCGTCAGCGCCGCCAACGCGATCGCGCCGGGGCCGAACACCCCGAGCATCACGGCGGTCACGGTGTACGCAAACCCGGCGAGCAGTGTCAGTGTGAAGGCCGCGGTTGCCGAGTGCGCCGCGATGTGGCGGGTGCGCAGCGCGATGACCGCCAGCAACGCTGGCCAGGTGAACAGATAGCTGACCCCAGGGGACGCGAAGCTCGCCGCGATGCTCAGCACGACCCACACCAGCACGGCACCCGCGTATACGTCGTCATTCCACCGCTTTCGCGCGGCGAAATAGGCCGCCAGGTTGAGCCCGATCGTCACGATTGCGACGGCCGCCGCAAAGAGGCCGCTCCACGCTGCCGGTCCACTCAACCTCACCTGACTTGCCAGTAGTCCCGAGACGGCAACCGCCGCGAGCATGACACCGGCGGCGGCGATGACGCCGCGCCGAGGCCGGCGCACGACAACGCCGGCGAACAGCAGCAGTAGCACCGCGAAGGGGGCCGCCAGCCACTGCGGATACACTGCCAAACCGATCAAAGGGAGATCGAAAAAAACGGCGTCGCCCGTGCGCGGCCGCGGGAGCGCCACGTCTGCGAACGCCGCGGCGAGCGCGAGCATTTGCATGCCATGGTGTTGCAGGCTCCCCCGGTTCAGATGCGCGAGATCGTCGTGGCTGGTGTGGTACCGCTCGACGCCGTCGGCGAACGCAAAGTTGAGCGCTGGGATGTCGAGCAGCGCCAGCTCGGAGAGGTCGGTGTCGTTGTTGAGCGTGCGGTAGATCGTGGAGAACACCGAGCCGGCCGTGACCGCGTCGTCCGCGGTGCGCAGCACTCTCACGGCGTCAAGGTTGCCCGGACCAGTCTCGAACATGTACGAGCGGCCCGACGTTCCCCGCGCTTCGAAGTTCAGCGCGATCGCGACATCTCGCGCCCACGGGTCCTCGCGCACGAACGCAGCAGCGCCAATCAGTCCGGACTCCTCTCCGTCAGTAAACAGCGCGATGACATCATGGGCGAGCGGCGCCTGGCGCGCGCGTAACGCACGGAGCGTTTCGAGCACTGCGGCACTGCCGGCGCCGTCGTCCGCGGCCGCCGGCCCGGCCTCGACGCCGTCGTAGTGAACGGCGATCAGCACTGCCTTGCCGCCCGCGTCGCGGCCCGGAAGGCGGACGAGAATGTTCTGGACCAGACCTGACTCCCGGTAGCGGGTGCCGACTGCCGTGGTCGTCTGGATCCGCGGTTCGAGCCCGAGGAGCCGCAGCTGGGCGACGATGTAATCTCGGACCCGATCATGCTCGGCCGTGCCCATCCCATGCGGAGCGCGCGCAATCTGCTCGACATGTTGCAGCGCCCGATCGGCCGAGAAGTCGGTTGTCGGCGCTGTTGCGGGCATGGGCCGCGGCGGCACCGTGGTACGCACGATGGACAGCGCCGTGAATGCAACGATGAGGAATGCGGCAGCAAAGCGTGCGGCGATTGTCATGGCGGTAGCTTGCCACTCGGCCGGCGAAAGCACAAATGCGACGAAGCGGGATGGGCACCTTGCCCATCCCGCTTCGCCTGCACTGAAACTGCGGTAACGATTAGCAGATCAGACTTCGTTCCCCGGCATGCTCGAGTCGGTCTGGCCCGGCGTTGGTGCGCCGCTGTCGCTCTGAGTGTGACCGCCCTTGCCGCCGGCGACCGCCGCCAACTCATGCTCGGCCAACTCCTCTTCCTCGTACGTCGCGCGCGGCAACACGAGGGTGAGATGCGAGCCCTTCGGATCGACGAAGCGAAGGTTGAACCCAGCCGGGAGATCATGACCCGTCGCCTTTTTCACGGCAGCGGTTGGGTTGCTGATCGCCAACTGACGGAACGACGCGTCGTTCGCAGCGAGGCGGAACACCTTGTCCGTCGCTTCCTTCTGGGCCTGCTCTGTCCAGTTCTTCATGAGTCCCTCTGGGGGAAAGAAGTGATTGTGGGGTGGTTTCGACCGCAGTGTCTGCCACTCCCTGTCTGCCAACTGCGCACAGTCTGGGCCGGTCCCGTCTCCTGAGCGTCACCTGTCACCCGCGGGGTCGCCAAAAGACGTCTCAACCGCCTCCCATCCGTCCCAGCACCGTGCGCGCGTAAACGACAACGCGGGACGAGCACCAAGCCCGTCCCGCGTGAAACTGCAGCAACGATCAGTAGATCAGAGAATGGAGGGATCGTCGCCTGACGTGTCAGGCATGCCCGCCGTTGGTATGTCGCTCCGGCTGTGATGACCGCCCTTGCCGCCGGCGACCGCCGACAACTCATGCTCGGCCAACTCCTCTTGCTCGTACGTCGCGCGCGGCAACACGAGCGTGAGATGCGAGCCCTTCGGATCGATGAAGCGAAGGTTGAACCCGGCCGGGAGATCATGACCCGTCGCTTTTTTCACGGCAGCGGTTGGGTTGCTGATCGCCAACTGACGGAACGACGCGTCGTTCGCAGCGAGGCGGAACACCTTGTCCGTCGCCTCTTTCTGGGCCTGCTCTGTCCAGTTCTTCATGGTTCCCTCTCGGGGAAAAGGAGTGACTCGGGGTGGTTTCGACGGGTGTCTGTGCCGCTCCCGGACTGCTAGCTGTGCGGAGTCTGGGCCGGTCGCGTCTCCTGAGCGTCACCTGTCACCCGCGGGGTCGCCTAAAAACCTTCCAACCCCTCGGGTCCCGGCACCGCGCAGGCATAAACGACAACGCGGGACGAGCACCAGGCTCGTCCCGCGTTGTCCGCACTGAGTCTGCGGTAACGATCGGTAGATCAGACTTCAGGATCGCCCGGCATTTTCGTGTCAGACTGGCCCGGCGTTGGTGCGCCGCTGTCGCTCTGAGTGTGGTGACCGCCCTTGCCGCCGGCGACCGCCGCCAACTCATGCTCGGCCAACTCCTCTTGCTCGTACGCCGCGCGCGGCAACACGAGCGTGAGATGCGAGCCCTTCGGATCGACGAAGCGAAGGTTGAACCCGGCCGGGAGATCATGACCCGTCGCCTTTTTCACGGCAGCGGTTGGGTTGCTGATCGCCAACTGACGGAACGAGGCGTCGTTCGCAGCGAGGCGGAACACCTTGTCCGTCGCTTCTTTCTGGGCCTGCTCTGTCCAGTTCTTCATGGTACCCTCTGGGGGAAAGGAGTGATTCGGGGTGGTTTGGACGGGTGTCTGTGCCGCTCCCGGACTGCTAACTGCGCGTAGTCTGGGACCGTCGCGTCTCCTGAGCGTCACCCGAAGACCTCCCAACCGTCCCCCGCCGGAGCCACGTGCCCCTCGAGCGTGATCCGCTTCTCGGTTGGCGACACATCACCGAACGCACCCTTCTGGTGGTATACGTCGGCTCCGTACACGAGGAGCTCTCCCGCGTGATAGTCGTGCGAAATCAGCGGCGTGGCTGCGAGCAATCGCGCGCATTCGTCCACCTCCAGTCCCACCGTATCGGCAAACGAAACGTCCCACACGTTCAGGGCGCAGACGAGGCGCGGCAGTGCGAGTGGAACGACGAACGATCGAGCAGAGCGGGGCAGGGGCTCGTCGCCACTACCGAATGCGGGGGGCGTGCAGCGCGCCGGGGCCAATGGCAGATTCGTCCCTCGCACGGCGTACTGAATGTGAAACGCCGGCAGCGCGGCGCCGGGCCGATACTGCACCGTTCCACCGAGAACGTGCTCCAACGCGGAACGAACGGCTTCATAGATATGGCCAAAGTGCTCAGAAAGAATGGGATTCGTCCGCGCGGCCAGCGGGTCGTGTATCGACGCGTCACCATCCAAGTCAGAGACGGCGCCCAGGGTGTGAAACGGAAACACCCAGCGGCGGGACGACCAATGTTGTCGCAACCCCAGGATCGCTGCCGTTGCCGCCGTGCAGTCGTCCACGCCCAGCACGGGGACACGCATGACTTCGGGCCGGACTCGGCGCACGGACACCGTTCGGTTGGTTGGTGCGCGGTCGGTCGGCGCGTACGGCGCGTGCGGCGCGGTGAGCGACTTGTAAACGACGCGCTGCTCGGCAACGGAGCTGCTGTACTCCACGAGGTGACGCCTGATGAACGCGATCATCGCGGGCAGCGTGGCGGGAGTGGCCCAGCTGCCAAGCCCGGGCTCCGGCTTGATGGAGTCCCAATGCCGCAAGATCGCCGCGCGCATCAGCGCCGCGCCGCGACCGAGTCGTGCGAGATCTTCGCGCACGTAGAGGCAGTCGTAATGCATCGACATGCGCCCCGTTCGCCTCGTGAGCATCCAGCCGACCACTTCGCCGCGGTAGCGCAGCGCGAGGCTGTTCAGGGTTTCGAGTCCGCGCTCCCAGAGAAAGGGATCGAGACTGGCTGGATTCAAAGGCGATTCCTTCAACCGGTCAGCGATCATCCGCCGATCGGACGCGGTGAGATCGACCCAGTCGACGATCTCATATTCTGGCGGCAGCGGCCGTTCCCGGCGCAGGAGCGGCGATTCGAGCATCGCCACCCTCGCCTCGCAATGAAGCAGGGCTAGTGCCGGAGGGGTCCATCCGCAGTGGTGGAACAGTGCTTCGACGGCTTCCCGCGCCTCCGGTACGTCGAGGCGATATGAACAGGCGAGTCGCGCCACTCCGCGCTGCTGCAACAGGCTTTCCATCGAATTCAGCAACGCCGAACCGACGCCGAGCCGGCGGTGCCTTCTGCCGACCGCCAGGGAAAGAAGCCGTGCCTCGCCGGGCGACACGATGTCCTCCGCTTCTGCCGGAGTCGCCAGGTAGTCAACCGCGATTGCCAACGCGGCGGGTTGACCGAGGAGTGTCGCGCCAACGGCGTGCACATGCGGCAGCTCGGCGAGGCGCCGCAGCACAGCGCGGACGTCGAATGGCGCGAGCCGCTCGAAATCCGCTGCTTGAGTGGGACCCAACGGGCCTACGGAGTACATGCTGGTGCCTTCCGCAACTTGGCTGTACGTTTTGCCGGTTCGAATAGTGGTGATTCTTCTCCTCACCCGACGACGGTATGATAGAGCTGCGCGTCCTCGGCGCCACCTCACTTCGACGAAACGGAAAGGACGATGTCGCGTCGGTGCTCGCGCAGCCGAAGCGACTCGCCTTGCTCACCTACATCGCGATCGCGGGCAAAGACAACCGCCGGAAGGATATACTCGTCGCGATCTTCTGGCCGGAGCTTGACCAGCAACATGGTCGCGCCGCGTTGCGAAACTCGCTCTATTTTCTTCGCACCGCGCTCGATCCGGAGATCGTGGTTGCCCGGGGCGAAGAGGTGTGGGTCGATCGGTCGAGGCTCTGGTGCGACGCTGCGGCCTACGATGTCGCGGCCGAGACCGGCGATCAGGGCGCTATGCTCCAGCTCGATCGCGGCGACCTGCTCGAAGGGGTACACGTCTCGGACTCGCGGCCGTTCGACGAATGGGTTGAGGCGCAGCGCGTGCGACGCAGGTTCACGACGCAGGAAGCCGCGATCAGCGAGGCCCGTCGGCACGCCGGCGCCGGTCGCCTGGACGACGCGCTCGGCTGTGCGCGCCGCGCCAAGTCGCTTTCGCCATTGAATGAGGAGATCGTGCGCGCAGTCATGGCGCTGCAGTATCTCGCGGGCGACGTCGCTGGCGCGCTTGACGAACACCATCGCTTTGAGGCGCTGCTCAGCACGGAACTGGACGCGACGCCGGCGTACGAGACGCAGCAATTCGTCGAGGCGCTCCGGAATCCGCGCTCAGTGTCGGCCGCGGTCGATGTCGCGTTGGCTCAACTGCGGCGATTGCGGATGGACGCGCCCCGACGGCCGCAACGGACGTCTTCGCCCGGCAGTGCGCCGAACAGGCAGTCACCAAGCGCGGTGCCGGCGCCGGCAGTCGGCGTGAAGACGCACGAACTGGTCGATCAACACATGCTGAAGGCCCTGTTGGATCTGCGCCTTGGCCTCGCGCGCCACGGCGGCGGACGGGTTGGCATCATCAGGGTGACGGTACCGAAATGCGCCACCTCGGTAAAGCTCGAAAGCGAACAGCCGGGTGCGGTGATCCACGAACTCGCGTCTGCCATCGTATCGTGCATCCGAAACGGAGATCACGTCGCGGTCCTCGATGACGGGACGCTGATGGTGTTGCCTGGCGACGGCTCCCCAGCGGTGATGGCCTCGCTCGCGTCCCGGTTCCGTAAGCAGGTCGAGGAGTGGCACCAGGCGCTCGGCCCGCGTCCCGAAAGCATGGTGGTGCCAGAGGTCTCCGCGACCTGGATCGACCCGCGCTCGCCGGGCGACCCACTGGCGTCGCTCGGGTTTGCCTAGTCAGTCACGACCCCTGCAAGACCTCGAGGATTCTCAGAAAACGACGCCCGGCGAGGTGCACGTTCTCGAGGACATTGAGGTTCACCTCGTCGGCCGACTCCTCTTCGTCATCGAGCGGTGCGACGGCGCCGCCGGATCGCTCGAGCTGGCGCACCGTGCTCCGGAGCCGGTCGGCGAGAAAGAGAGAGATGGCTTTGTAAAACCGGCCGGAAAATGCGGGGTCCTCTTCAAGCCGCGCGGTCAGCGCGGAGTGCGGCACGCGAAGTACGGCTGCATCCGCGCTCGCGGTCACCGTCGCCGATGCCGCACTGCCGTCGACGAGTGAGACTTCGCCGAGCATCTCGCCGCTGCCCAATTTTGCGATCTGCCGCGACTGCCCCTTGGCACCAGCGCCCTGAATCGAGACGGCGAACTCGCCGCTGAGCACGACGTAGAGATTTTCGTTTGGCGCCTTCTCGCGGATCAGGACTGTGCCTGCCGGGGCCGGATCCCGCTTTCCGTTCTGGATCAGCCACTCGATGTCGAGATCGTCGAGCTGGCCGAGGATGTACAGTGCCCGCTTCATGGAATTCGCCCGCTAGGAAGTCGCGCGCACCGACGTGGCTGTGCGACGGAATCGAACTTCGACGTCCCCCGTGGGGTTGTCAATGAGTGCTCTTGTGCGAAGGCCCGCGGGCGCCTCAGTTATAGCCCAGCAATCCCTCTGACGACGGTGTCGAGCATGGCTGGTGCGCAGGACCGTTTGTTCCGATCAGCAGCGCTGGAACGCCTGTCGAATCCCGACGGCCTCGATACCCTGATGGAGGCGACGACGGTTC
>Ga0315281_10002325_pt1 | contig 28204 bp, 26 predicted proteins | sample YL17G07_0_MG_FD_204540 | JGI IMG/M metagenome (GOLD analysis project Ga0315281, IMG submission 204540) | Sediment microbial communities from Yellowstone Lake, YNP, Wyoming, USA - YL17G07_0 | ecosystem: Environmental > Aquatic > Freshwater > Lake > Sediment | place: USA: Wyoming | collected...
AGTCGCAGAACCTTATCGCGCAGTACCACTTCCCCTGGAGCTCCATCTCCTCCAGGGTTATGTCGATCTGGACGTCCTTCGGCGAGTACTTCACCGAGTTGTGCAGTATGTTGAAGAACACCTCGTCTAGCATCTCCCCAGCCGCCACGAGAACCTTCCCCTCCAGGTCGTTTATCAGCACGTCGATCTTCCTGTGCGGGAACGCCCGCCTGAGCTCGTGGACCGACTGCTGCAGTATCTCCGAGGGGTTGCAGGATTTCTCCTCCTCCATCTCCTCGAACTCCGCCTTCGAGAGCTTCCTCACCCTCGATAGGAGCAAGCTGATCTTCTCCACCTGGGCGTAGGACTTCTTCATGATCTCCTTCGAATGCGCGTCCAGCTTCTCGTCCTTGATCATCATGTCGAAGTAGGAGTAGAGAGGCGTGTTCAGGTTCGCGATGTCGTGCGTCAGCAGGTCGAGGTACAGCTTCGACTTGTCCTTCTCCTTCTCCATGTCGTCGAGGAGCTTGGCGTTCTGTATCGCGATCGAGGCCTGCTGCGCGAAGAGCGTGCCGATCTCGAGCTCGCGCCTCGTGAACGTGGCGGGCAGATCCCTGCTCAGCTCTATGACTCCGATTGCTTCCCCCTTCGCGATCAGCGGGATGATCAGCATCGTCGAGGATTCCTCCCCGGTGCCGTCGATGTGCTTCCCCCTGCCGTCGGCCGTGGCGTCGGGGATGATCTCCGACTTCCCACCCTTGAGGATCTCCCCCGCAAGTCCAGCCTCGGACAGCGGGAACTCGCCGTCGGTCATTATTGCATCCGCGTCCTTCCCGATCGCCTGCGCCGGCCACATCGTCTTCTTAACCGGGTTGATGAGGTAGATCCAGATGTCCCTGCAGGGGATGAGGTGTGCCAGCTCCTCCACGATCGATTTCGTGATCTTCTCCGGGACGAGCTCCCCATGCAGGTCGATCGAGACGCTCAGCAACCCCTCCTGGAACTCCGACATGCTCTTCATACCGGCGACGTCCTTCATCTGCGCCATCCAGAGCCCCAGCTCGAACGCGGCGAGGTCGAGGAAGTCCCTCCCTTCCTTCGTTAGGGGGATGTCCCTCCTGGAGAACAGCATCATCATGCCGACGGTCTGCCCTTCGACCCTTATCGGCGCCCCGACCGCGGACTTGATGCCCGCCTTGAGGAACGTCTCCTTGAAAAGGTCCACCATCAGTCTGCGGGCGCCGTCCCCCGTGTGGTTGAGGTCCTTCGACACCTGGTTGTCCGAGGAGTACATCTCCGAGAGCATCTCCGTGAACAGCTCCTGCGCCGGAGGTATCTCGCCGTAGCTTGCCAGCGTGGAAATGCTCTTCTGCGTCCGATCGAGAGTGAAGATCGACCCCCCCTCGGCGTCGAAAGTCTTGGCAATCCTCTCCAGGGAGAGGCTCGCAGCTGACTCCAGATCGCTGGCCGCAAGATACGAACGCGCTATGTCGTTGAGCGCGCTGATCCTCTCGAACTGCCTCTCCATCTTTTCGATGCTGCTGCTCCTGGTCAACATTATGAGCGAGACGATCCAGATCAGGCAGGGGATTACGTAGTAGTCCTTCGGAATCGGATCTCCCGGTCCGGAGAGGCCCAGCAGGTTGGTGGCCTGAAGGATTCCCACGAACCCGATTATTAAGAAGAATATCGCAAAGGAGACCCAAGCCGTCCTGTGCTTCTGCATCCTCGCGTACATCAACGTGAGGACGGCAGTGCCGATCGCGAATATCTCGAAGACCAGGTACTGGAGCTCGTTCACGGCCCAGTCCTCCTTTTCATGTACGCGATCAACATGCCGATGAACATGGCCGCTATGGAAAGCGCGGTCAGGGTCGTGAACATCGTGTCGGCCACTTCATAGGGCATCTGGTCCCAGAAAACCAAGACCATCGAGCCGAGCGTCAACATCGGGATGCCCGCGTAGACCCAGAGATGGAGACCCTGCTCTTCGAGGTCCCTCCTGAGTAGGAAGGTCTCGGCGACCACCGCCAAAACAGCGAGAGTGAGGAGGACATCTTCAGGCTGTATCATGGAACCGTGACCCGCGACGCGTCCGCATCGCCTTTACTGAGATGCGTCGGCTAGTATTCGGAATTTACCATCATGACGACATGCCCATGATGAAACCGCCTTCCCTGCTGTCCCTCCGCAATGGTTTTTTACTCTCGTTCGCTTCCAGTCAGGATGTTGACAGAGAAGAACAGGTTCGGGTTCAGCATCCGCGGGCTCGGAAGGAACGTCATAATGCTAGGCATCGTCAGCCTTCTGGCCGACGTCAGTAGCGAGATGGTCAACCCGATAATCCCGATCTATCTCACGGTCGTTCTCACGGCGTCACCTGACATCGTCGGGCTCATAATGGGCGCGGCTGACAGCCTCGGCAACCTCCTCAAGGTCGTGACGGGCTGGTACTCCGACAAGGTCCGGTCGCGCAAGCCGTTCATCGCCTTCGGGTACGCCCCGGCGGCGGTCGTCAGGCCGCTTATGGCGTTTGCCACCACATGGGTCGACATGCTGGGCATAAGGCTGGTCGACCGGGCGGGGAAAGGAATCAGGACCGCTCCGAGGGACGCCCTCATAGCCGACTCCGTCCCGCCGGCAAGGCGCGGGGCGGCGTTCGGATTACACAGGGCGCTGGACACTGCAGGCGCGATCATCGGCACGTCCATCGCAATCTTCCTTCTGATGTTCTTCCTCGGGAGCACCCAGACCGACGACATGAAGATGCTCTTCATGATATCGGCGATCCCGGCCGCGCTCTCAGTGCTGGTCGTCATCCTGTTCATCAGGGAGAAGGAGGCCGACTCTCAGCCGGCAAAGAGTAAAAGTTTCTTTGTCAGCCTCAGGGGGATCGACTCGAGGCTGAAACGCTTCCTCGTCGTCGTCGCGTTCATAGGGTTCGCCAACGTCGGCTTCTCATTCTTCGTGCTGCGCGCCATTGACTTCAACGCCTCCCTCGTCGAGACGCTCCTGGCGTACCTGCTAATGAACATCACGTACACGCTCTTCTCCATACCGGCCGGCGTCGTCGCCGACAGGATCGGGAGGAAGAAGATGATCGCGATCGGGCTCATCGTCTTCATCCTCGGCGCGCTTGTGATGGCCTTCTCAACAAGCCTCCTGTTCGTGTTCTTCGGCTTCCTCATCTACGGCACTTTCCTCGCGATAGCCGATGTCAACCAGGGCGCGTTCGCCTCGATGCTCTCGAAGAAGTCGGACCGCGGGACCGTCATGGGTGCGTACCATACCGTCGCTGGCATAACTGCGCTGCCGGCGGGGCTCCTCTTCGGCACATTCTGGAAGGACTTCGGCGTCCTCGCCGCTTTCGGATACGCGGCCGGGATGGCCGTCATCGCGTTCGTCATCCTGCTGGCTTTCATCAATGAGCCTCGCGAGAACGGTGCGACCGCGTGAGAGCGCGACCACAGTTGATATCTACCAGAATTTCGAATAGCTACCCTGAAGCCAAATGGCAGATATCGATCTCGTCATCGACCTCGCCGTCATAATGGTGGTCGCTGCCGCTGTCACGATAATCTTCAGCAAACTCAAGCAGCCACTGATTCTCGGATACCTCATCGCGGGGATGATCATCGGTCCGAACATCCCGCAGTTCGCGCTCGTCACAGACATGAGCCTGATCAATTCGCTGGCCTCGCTCGGTATCGTCCTCCTCATGTTCACCCTCGGGCTGGAGTTCACGCTCGGGAGGCTCAGGGCGATAGGGCTGTTCGCGATAGTCATCGGCACGATCGAGATGGCGCTGATGATCGGGATCGGCTTCTGGGTCGGCATGCTTCTGAACCTGACGGAGAGCGCATCGCTCCTGCTCGGGGCGATACTCGCAATCAGCTCGACCGCTGTGATCGTCAAGACGATGCAGGAGTACGGGGTCATCGCGAAGCAGCACTCGCAGATCGTCATAGGCATCCTGGTCGTCGAGGACGTCGCCGCAGTGGTCATACTCGCGCTGATCAGCGGGGTCGGGAGCGCGACCCATCAGCTCCCTGCAATCGCGCTGATGATCCTCTCGATCGCCCTCTTCTTCATCGTCAGCATCGCAATCGGCATCCTGTTCGTCCCGAGGCTTATTTCAAAGGTCGCCAGGAAGCTGCCGACAGAGGTCCTGCTCATCGTCGCGCTCGCTTTCTGCTTCGGCCTGTCAGTCCTCTCATTCGAGCTCTTCTCCTCGGTCGCGATAGGCGCGTTCATCGCGGGGATGCTGATAGGAGAGTCGGAGGACGTCGACCTCGTCGTCCTCAAGATGACCCCTATCAAGGAGATGTTCGTCGCCGTCTTCTTCGTCACGATGGGGATGCTATTCAACCCGCTGCTGCTCCCGGCATATGTCATGCCTGTGATCGTCATCCTGATCGCGTTCGGGATTGGCAAGACCCTCCTGGTTGGGACCGGGACGCTGATACTCGGTTTCCCAGTGAAGACGGCGTTCCTCGCCGGATCCGGAATGGTCGCCCTCGGGGAGTTCTCATTCATAATCTGCCGGGCTGGGGTGGACGCTGGCATGGCGGAAGAATACATCTACACTATCACCGTCATGGTGGCGACGGTCACCGCATTCCTGCTGCCCATGTCCGTGAAGAACGGGGACAGGATGTATCTCTGGCTCATGCGTCACGCCCCCAACTCTCTGAAGACCACGGCTACCGTGTTGCAAGGCTCCCTTGTCTCGACGAGGACGCAGACGAAGAAGACCCCCGAGATGAAGGAGGAGTTCCACCGCAGGGCGATCATGAGCCTCGTTGATGTCGCCTTAATTGCGATCATCGCGCTCGGCGCAAAGGTCGCTATCGACGTGAAAACGACGATCGCCAACTGGGTCGGCCAGCAGGACTTCATCGTCGGCGTCATGATATTCATTTGCGCGATTGCCCTAATCCTCCCGCCGGTCATCAGCCTGTCGAGAAACCTCGAGAAGATGATCGGGCTCGTCGTCAGATACTCGAGGAGCGATTCGGGCGACCAGACCGTCGGGGGCAAGGTCCTCGGGAAGGTGCTGGGAGGCGTCGCGGTCGTCCTCTTCGGAATCACCATGCTGCTCATCGCACTACCATTCGTCTTCGACCGCAGTTCGATGGCGCAGCTCTCCCCCGCGATATTCCTTTCGGCGGTCGCGCTCATCATGATGCTGGCCTGGTACATCAACAAGACAGTCTACAGGACCTTCACGAGGCACATGCAGAGGGACATCCTGAAAGAGCATGTCCAGGTGGCGGGCGCATCGATTCCACCGGCTGCGGAACAGCCCATCACAGAAAAGAAAAGTATCATCCTGCTCGAGGGGAAGGAAGAATAGAAATCTTCACGGATCCGTACGGCCAGGGGGAAAAAACTCCCTGTTTCTAGACGACGTTGACCCAGAAATGGACCTCGCCGTAGTATTTTCCGTCGATTGTGACCTCGATTCTGAACTGTTGATACCCGACGGTCGTCGGGATGAAGGAGAAGGAGAAGTCCTTCGTCTCGTAGTTCGCCATGGGGGAGATGTAGCTTAGCGATCCGACGCCCGTGACATTCGTCTCATTCACAGCGACACCGAACTGAGCCGCTCCGCCCTCTCCGTTGTACACCTGGATCGTTATATTGACGGCATTCCCGAGCGTCAGGTTCTTCGGCAGATCGGCCGGATCTTTTATGAACACGTGCGTGGTCGACGGCGGATGGGTCGTCAGAATTATGAAGCCGAAAATACCGATCAGGATCAAGCCGAACGCTATCGCGACCGCGATCACAGGATCGATGTCCTTCATAGTTGGCCGCACTATCTCTATCTCAAATCTCCTGTTCTCCTTATGATCGATCCTGTCGATGAGGAGCGCAATGATTGTCACGCCAACCAGGCTGACCAGGCTGCTCCCCATGGTCAGCACGCCCAGAATCGCGAGCACAAGTGCTATGATCATGGTCGAAACGACGCTCAACCCGATGGAAAGCAGGAGGAATAGGTCAAATCCTCCCCCCTTATTGAAAAACGCTCTCGTCAACGCATATCCTGGCAGGAAGAATACCAGTGCGATCGCGAAGGCGAAGGTGACGGGATTCGCGGGAAGCATCACCGAGAGAACCGCCGCGATGACGGCGGTCACGGCTGCGAGCGCAACCAGCAGATTATCCGAGATTCTTATTTTCAAACCGCGACCCCTTGCAGATACGCTGGGAAACTATTTATCCGTATTTTAAGCTTAAGTAGCTGGCTCTGATGATAGCTCTGGATTTATTTCGATACACCGCTCGATTGAAAGTGCTCACCTTCGCCATCGGCGTCTGCGTAGCTTTCATCATAGGATCATTCGCTTTCGCGAACGGCCTGAGCATCACTGTGCAAGGCATCAGCGACAGATTCGTCAGCGAAGGCGCGCTCGCTTATCAGGGGCCGGACCTGGAGGCCAGCCTGGTGGATCCCTCACAGCTGCTGACGGATCACATCTATGCATCGGTCGCGATATGCGTCGCATCGGTCAACGGTAGCGAGAGAACCTTCATCGCGGTCAACGATCCGTTGTCGACGCTCAGCCAGAATCTCATTCCCATGCCCGGCGAGATGCTCAGCGGACTCGTTGATCCGCTGTCGGGGCCGGTCAATCTAACGACCGACGAGGGAAATGTCAGGTTGTATGCGAACCACACATATTCATCGACGAAATTCCCCGCCTATTGGAATCTCATGAGGTGGGACGACCTGGTCAAGCTGCGGCCGGAAATGAGGTTCAACTCATCGTTCGTGGTTTTCGCTAGCTCCGACGACGAACTATTGGGTTCACTGCGCTCGCAGGGGCTCACCGTCCAGGAGATGACCGGAATACTGAGCTACTTCGCAGCCGGCTCGAGGGAAGTCACCGCCGATCTCTGGCTGATCATAATCCCCTCGTCGTTCATCGTCGCCCTGCTGGTGTATTCGGCCGTGTCGATGGAGGTGAAGGATCGCGCTCGAGACATCGCGATTCTCAAGGCGATGGGCTCCAACAACCGCCAGATTCGAGGGATATTCTTCTTCCAGGCGCTGATGCTGTCTATTCTGGGCGCGCTCGTGGGGATACTGATTGGGATCATCGTGTCGTACGGGATCTCGACCTCATCATCGACTTTGATCTCCAACTCGATCTTCATGCTGAAGGTGACTGAGACATCGATGATAGTCGCCTTCGTTTCCACCATGATCGCCGGGCTGCTCGGGTCGGTGTATCCGGTATACAATGCCGTCCGTCAGACCGTGAGGGAGGCTCTGAGATGAAGTCGGTGTCGTCGCTGCTGATTAGGAAGCGGATGATAATCGCCGCAACGCTGAGCCTCATCATCTTCTCCGCAACGATCTCGGTCCTGATGGGCATCGGGGCCGCTCCTAGTACGGTGATCGGGAATCCAGATGTCTATGTGATAACAAGTAAGGCCACTGACGGCCTTCTGAACAGCAGGCTCGATGCCGATCTGTCCAACCTCCTGCTGGAGAACGGATTTGTCACCAACTCGAGCCCTGAGATATTTGCCTTCGCCGAGATTAGCGGAAGTGCCGTAATCATCCGCGGGGTCGACTTCCAGGCATTCATGGGTGTGGAGGGGGCGCGGCTGGTCTCTGGCGCGATGCCGTCGGATCCATCCCAAGGGCTGATCGGATCGAGGTTGGCGAATCGAATCCACGCGGAGATCGGCGACCGCTATCCATTGGTCGGTTCGTTCAACCCGTCCGTCAGCGAAGTCGAAATCGTGGGAATCATCACTAGCTCGAGCGGAGTCGAAGACGAATTGATAGTGTCCCTTCCTCTATCGAGGTGTCTCACCGGGATCGCTACCAATTCGGTTTCTATAATCCGCGTGCTAGGCGACACCGCCGAACTGGAAAAAATGTTCGGGAAGGACGTCCCGAGGTTCAGCATCTACGACCTCGCCGTGGCGAATCGGATCCTCGGCGTCGGGCGCACAACAGAGGTATCCTTGAACCTTAAGAACTGGGGCGATGCCAACGGCACTACACACGTCACGATTGTGGATATGCCCGACAACATCACGATAATCGACAGCGATTATTTCATCAACGGCAGCACCGTTCTTTCACTGACCGCGAACTTCACCTTCTCTTCGATCGGAAACCATACTGTCAAGGCATACATCTCCGGAGCCTTCCCTCAGAACATCTCGACGAACGTCACTGTCAAAGGTCCGTTTCTTTCGTTAGTCATCCCGAGCAAGATGCCACAGTATCATAATTTCACCGCGTCAGTCATCAACCAGACCTTGGACGCAGTCGTCGGTGCGGCAGTCAGCATCGGCAGCTTCGACTTCGTCACGAACGCCTCCGGCAGTTGCCTCATCAACGCGAGCCTCTCTCCGGGCAATTACACGATAAATGCATCCAGCCCCGGGTACGAAAGCGCCGTCGGGCATGTCGAGATCATCGATTCGTCATCTCTCCCGCACAACGCGACAATCCGCGTGTACGGCATCGTCCTCACCCCTGATGTGGTGAAGGTCAATGAGAATTGCATGATCGCATTCTACGTGCAGAATTTCGGGAACTCTACCGGCTCTTACCAAGTCTCATCGTATGTCGGCGGCGCACCTCTCACCCAGGAGACGGTCACGCTCGCCCCGCTCAAGACCTTGGTGCTGTTCTACAACACCTCCTTCTCATCAGCCGGAGAGAAGACGATTACGTGCGGCCAGGTCTCCGCGACGCTGACCGTTGAAGCCCACTTCGAGATCAATCCAGCTCTCATACGTTTACTCGTCCTGTACGGCGGCTCGGGCACCCTCGACCCGTCCCGCGCCGAGCTAATCTACGACACCGCCAAGATCTCGGAAGCGAACATCATAGTCGTGCTCGTATCGCTCGCAGTGTTGTCGGGAATGCTCGTCACGTTGGGAGTATCAATCAGTTTCATGAGGGAGATCAATGACAACCTGAAAATCATCGGGATACTCAGATCCCTTGGAGCTTCATCGAAGCAGCTGCTCGGGATCATGTTCAAGGAGGCTTTCCTCATTTCCCTCCCGGCGGCCGTCATCGGGGTCATCGGAGGGATCGTTTTGGCCTTCTTGATATCCAATACGGGAAACCTCGTCGCATTTGGACATTTCATCCGACCTGCGCTCGATCCAAACTTCCTCATCGCAGCAACCGCAGGATCGATCGCGATTTGCGTGGGTTCGAGCCTTATCGCCGGGCTGTCCGCTTCGAGGAAGGGCTCGATAAGGATGATCCGCGGGCTAAAGGACGACATCGTCGCTCAAGTGGATCTAAAAGAGCTTCTTGGGGATGAGTGATGAGAGCCGGCAAGAGCCTCCTGCCGCCGCTTCTCATCATCTTCATTCTCGCATTTGTCGTTCGGATGGTCCCGGCAGTCTGGTCTCCTTACCCTTACAATATCGACGGCCTCGGGGAAGCGAGCTTCTCCCAGAGTATCTACCAGACCGGCGGCCTGACAACCCCTCTCGACGCTGGGTATTGGGATTCCTATATCATCAAGATGCCGTTCCTCGACGGCCTCATCGCCACCGTCTCGAGCCTCGTCGGGGTGGAGCCTCTCCTGTTGGCGCAGCCGATCATCGCTGTGATCGGAGCGATGTCGTGCGTCGCCGGCGCGTTGGTCGTTCATATGATCACGGAGAGCAGGAGGGCGAGCGTGCTTTCCGGGATGTTCCTCGCACTTCTGGGAACATATGTCTTCTGCACCACCTCCGCATGGAAGGAGACGCTCGGCCTAGCGATGATGATCGTGATCGCCGGACTCTTCCTGAAACGCAACGACAACCGGATCCGGATCCTGCTCACAACGGCACTACTGATGATGACATTCGTGCACCACCATAGCGCGACGATTACCTACCTGTTCTTTATAATCGCCGTCTCGGGAGAAGCATTCCTGGCATGGAAGAAAAGGCAATGGTCCTGGAAGAACAGCGCCGATATCCTGACGGGGGTGTCGTTGCTTGTGCTCGCGGAGTTCTACTACGGCGATATCGAGCTCCCATACTATGATTTCATCAAACCGGAGACCGACCTCTACCTGCTGATTGCGGTTCTTTTGGCGGTGATAATACTGATGTTCGCTCTGCTTTCCGGGAGCAGGGCGGGTGCAAAGCGCCAGTACCTGAAGATCGTCATACCGGTGGGTGCAATCGCGCTCCTTCTGCTGACGAATTTCAGATCGCTCTTCACAGGGATCCCGACGACCGAATCCCCCGTTCTGATGTTCGGAATCGCATATGTGCTCCTGGCCGTCCCGATGTGGTTCGGTGCAGGGAGGATGCTCGGCTCTGACCAGAAATCCACCCCGATGCTTCTCGCTGCAATCCTGGCCCCGCTCACAATGATAGCCTTCGCCTTCCTCAGAGGGCTAGACCCGACCTCGCACATGATCGTCTACAGGACCTTCGATTTCCTCGACCTCGGTATGGCCGCCCTCTTCGCTGGCGGCGTCCTGATACTGTTGAAGAACCTGCGGAAAGCCGTCCCGGTCCTCCTCGTCATCTTGCTGATGATTCTCGCGGCGACGGCCCCGCTTGCCTTCCAGACCCAGGAGCTGTTCGGGGTGCAGAACCAGACCTATTCTTACGAGGTCGATTCATATCAAATTTTGAAATCCCTTTCCAATGTAACCAGCATCGACAGCGATCAGAGGATCGGGACCTCGGCCGGCACGCTGGAGAATTTCTCAGGCGGAACAGATCTCGCCTATCGCATTGATACCGGTCGGGCGACCTCGAACTATCACTGGCTCGTTGTTGAGATGAGTTGGACCTCGACGGGGGCGCAGGAATTCCCGTTCGGCCAAAGGGTTCTCGAGGAGCAGCAATTGACCGACTTCCTGAATGAGAAGAACGTCATCCTCATCGCAGGACCATCCGAGAGCCAGCTTGTCGCGGCGACCAATCCGAACTAAGCGGATCCGTCCGCGCCCCTCTTATGGAACAGCCCGAAAAATCCCCTCAGCAGCTGCTTCGCCTTCTCGATCTCCCAGCGGATCAATCCAGGCAGTGCCTTCCTTTTCAATATTGCGAGGAAAGCCATCATGAGGATGCAGGCGAATGCAAGGTCCGCAATTACCGAGTATTCGATCGACTGGACTAGCGGCTTCGTCCCCCATTCCACGAAGAAATTCAGCGAGAGGCCTGGAGCCGTCGTGAAGTCCAGATGCGGGACGAAGAAGAACGCGTTCTCGGAGAACGGATAGAACAGGGCGACGCCGCTCATGTCCAGTATGATGTGGGAGACGAGATAGAACATGATGATCGCGCCGGGCAGGATGAAGGACGGCTTCTTGACCCTAGCAATCAGGATGAAAGCTAGCGGGATGCCGACGACCACGAAGAGGTTGTGAAGGACCATCCGGTGCGGTTCGAGCAGCGAATCGAAGTCGGGGAATATCGCGAATATCGACAGCGGCACGACAATGCGGGAATCCTGCTTCGCTGCCAGCAACAGCAGGAGTGGCAGAATCAAATGAACTACGGGGTCCACGTCCGCCTCAAAGGTTGAACCGCTATTCAATCGTTTTGCATCATAGCAACCGAGTGTCAGGGAGGACATTCCTCCGGCACCCATTCCCCGGAGCACTGGCTGACGCTTTCAGAGGCGGTTTTTCCGGGATAAGATATTAGTATGTGGGACCGTATAGCACGGAAAGTCCTGGGAGGGGAACCTCTCCCTCGATTGATTCAGTAAAGGAGGATTTGTCGTGCCACCGAAGATACCGAAGACACCGAAGAAGGAAAAGATCGAGCCGGAAGAACCCGAGGTCACCTGCCCAGTATGCGGCAACGCCGTGACCCTTGACGACCCGTTCTGCCCCCACTGCGGCGCCGAGTTCGAAGAGGAAGAGGTCGAGGAGATCGTCGAAGTCGATGAAGTGGTCGAGTTCGAGGAGATCCCCGAGGCGCCTGAGGATGAGGTTAAGGCGAAAGCTGTAGAGTTCGAAGTGGAAGAGGAACCGGTCGAGGCCGAAGCGGAAGAGCCGGTCGAGGTGGAAGCCGACGAGGAAGTCGAGGAAGAGGACGAAGAGGCTGAAGATGAGGAAGAGGCACCGTCATGCCCCGCTCCCGGAGAAGCCGCGCCTCTCAACTTCAGGGCGCACCTGCTCGACATGAGAGTCTTCGGGATCACGCTTCTGTTACTGGGGATTCTCGGCGCGCAGATCGCATTCTTCGTGACCTGGTACTGGAAATGGGTCCCGCCGATCACGAGCAATCTCACTATGTACATGATCCTCGGCATCATAATCATCGTTGTAGGTCTGCTCTCGTTCAAGCTCGCCAGCGACCGGGCGAACGCTGGTAAGAAGATGAACCCGATCATGCCATCGGTCGTAATTGCGATATTCCTGTTCGGCATCATCGCGACGATCATGCTCGTCGCAGGCGGACCGATCAGCAACGCAATGACCGGAAGCGGCGGCCAGATCGGCATGGGCACCGTTTTCATCGTGCTCATCGTGATCGGTATCTTGCTCTTCATGATGGGCGCCAAGAAGGCCAGCGGAGAGAAGAAAGCCGGATCGGCGTGAAAGTCCGATACATGGAAACCCCTTCCCTGTTCTCATTTATCTCTTGCAAAACGATGCCGAATCCCTGATCTGTGCTTTCACCTTCTGGCAAGGTTCGAAAAACCAAATCGGCGACTTAAAAACAAATAATATATACTAAACAGGGTAATATATCGCCCAGAGCGGAAGGGATGGGTAGAGCGACCGCTTCGCGTAGTCGCACCTTTTCAATCTCGTCTTGCTCTTCGAGAACAACAAGGGTGAGAGCAAATGATTGACAAGAAAGTGTTGCTTCTGATAGTGGCGCTGGTCATTGTGGCCGTCGTTGTACTGGCAGCGAGCATGCTCAGTCCGGCAACAATACGCGGCGGAGGCTCCTCGTTCTCCGCGCTGTTCGATAAAATGGAAAATTCAGGCACCGAGGCGGACCTCGTCCTGCCCTCGACATACATGACCGGCGAAGTGATAACCATCACCGACACGGTAGCTTCAATGGAAGTAAGAAATTCCGGATCCGTGACCCGATTCTACTTCGACTATGTCGGGACGAAGTGGGTGAACGAGACCGGTGGGACCGACTTCTCCGTAGTCCAGGACGTAGGCAAGATAGAGGTCAGTCATGCTCAGTTCTATATCGAAGTAAGCGGCGACCTGCATATGAGCGCCCATGTCGGCAAATCGTTGACGCTGCAGACGACCGTAGCATTGTATCAAGGGGATCAGGTGCTGAGACACAACTGGGTCCCAATACTATCATAGTCGCGGATAGTTGCTGCGCATGGCAGCCAGGCATTGAACATGCCACTTAGAGAATTCGAGGGAATCGCTCCCAAGGTGGCAGAGGATGCGTACGTCGATCCTTCTGCCGTTCTGATAGGGCACGTGATGTGCGGTGAGCGCTCAGGCGTCTTCCCCGGCGCCGTCCTCAGGGCGGACGAATCCTCGATCGAGCTCGGGAGTGGCTCGTTCGTCCTCGACCTGTCTTTGATCGAAGCCCCCTCCGGATGCCCGGTGACGATCGGAGAGGGATCGATAATCTCGCACGGCGCGACCCTGCACGGATGCACTATAGGCGACAGCTCACTGATCGGCATCGGATCGATCATACTGGAGAGGGCGCATCTCGGCGACCGGTGCATCGTCGCGGCGGGATCGCTAGTCCCACCGAAGGCCAAGATCGAGCCGGGCAGCGTCCTGATGGGGTCTCCCGCCAAGAAGGTCAGGGATACGACAGAGGACGATATCCGCGCTCTCAAGAGCGAGATTCTCCATCTCAAGCACAAGATAGGGCGGTACAAGCAGCAGACGGAATGATTCCGCATGGACGGGACACGACCCATTCATTATCATTCCTGGAATTCCCGGGTTCACCTTTTTTATACTCGACACGCGAGTTAAGGTGGCTCAACTGTTCCGGATATTGCTAGGCAACTACAGGTTTGAGCAGATCGGATCGGTGATATAGACGGACTCGATGAATCTGGGGGGCAAGGGACCGAAGAGGCACATCAAGAAATGCGATGTGTTCGACGTCCAGTCTCGGCGCGAGCATCGTGTGGGCAAGAAAGCCTCCGCCCAGCGCTGAGCATTCAATCACATCGGCTTGAAATGGCGATGGCAGGTTTGCCTATTGCGAACGATTTCATTTTTCAATGGAAAGGCTAGGATGTTGCTGGGATGGTCCCGCGATGCCGGTTCCTAGCAATCCATTTATACTCAGCAAGCCGGTTGTGTTCCGGGGAGAAAAAACGATGCAACCAATTCCGATGCAGCCTGGTGCTGGCGCCGCTCAGCAGCCGATGTACCAGCCGCAGTATATAATAGCGCAGCACAGCCCGGTGGATCACCTCAAACCTTTGGCCTCCGATTTCCTGCTCGCAGTCGGGGCGATCATCGGGATATTCCTGCTGATGCTCGGGACGCTGATCTACGGGCTATCGTTGCACGGCGACGTCTACAACCTCGGAAAGGTGATCGCCGCCTTCGGGGTATTCATCGTCTCGGTCGTGCTGCTGATGGGAGCCATCGTCCGTATCGACTTGGACAAACTGGTGCGGTTCGGGTACATAATCGCGGCCGTCGCCATCCTGGTCTGGATCGGCTTCTGGTGAACCAGCGACAGAGGGTGCGCGTCTTACGCTCATATAACAGTGCGCAGTATCTCGTGGCTTCTGCCGACACCTTTCCTGTAGGTCTTCAGCATTACGGTCTACGCCAGTAATCGAAAATGCACGGTTTATTGATTACCGAGAATTACCCCGAAGCTAGGAAAGACTTATAACAATCGTCTCCAAGCTTATTTATATCGCCTGCAGCTAAAAATTGTCTCTGTACTGAGAGAGGTTACGATTTGGCCGACATCTTCAGTCATCAATCAGGGGCTGGCGTCTCATGAATGTTTTGACAAAAGTGAAGAAAGGTAGCTCTAGGCCTCGACAGATATCTACCCTAACCGTTGAGCACCTCGCGCATGCGATCAGGAACAGCATCGACAAGGAGGGCATGCCCGAGGAGGAATCCCTTTCGATGGCCAGGCACGTCATGAACTTCTTCGGCTACAGCGAGAGGATCATCGACAACGTCCTCGAGCCGGAAGACCGTGACGCGTTCTACATGCTGGAAGACGCCGGCATACTGACGACCGAGCGCGAGGAGACGACCCTCTACGACGGTCGCGAGTGGAGGATACACTACTGGATCTTCAGGAAGGAGCGCATAGCCGAACTCCTGAGGGGATCTTCAGGCTCCGGTGCGGTCGCAGGCGACGGCACCGATGTCTACAACGACATACCCCAGGAGATCTGGAGCAGGGAATAGTCCTCATCTGATCCCGCGAGAAACCCTTTCCTTTCTAAATTCTGAATCCAATTGAGAGCACTATTGTCTCATCAATGTGGCGGTCTTCATTTCCTGTGCGTGGCTCTCGACCTTTCTCAGCGCATCTTCCTCTCTGCCCAAATGATTCGCGTATATCGATATGATTCTCGATCCTTCGACGACTCCAGCGGCTCCCGCATCAACGGCTTCCCTGACATGGGAGGGAGAGGATATACCGAAACCGAGGACCACTGGACGCTCGCTGTTGGCGACGACCCTCTTGATGAGAGAAATGGCGCTCTCGGGGATGACCTCCCGCGAACCAGTTGTTCCAGCTACGGAGACCGCATAGACAAATCCGGACGCATTGGAAAGCAGAGCATTCAGCCTGTCATTATCGGTAGTCGGAGCAACAAGACGTATCACATCAAGACCGATCCGAAGCGCTATCGCGTCCAGCTCCTCCGATTCTTCTATCGGGAGATCCACCACGAGAATCCCATCCGCTCCGGATTCTCTGAGCTTGTGGCAGAATGATTCGACGCCGAACCTTAGGACGGGATTGTAGTAGGTCATTAACACGATCGGCTGGTTGATGCCGGCGTCCCTGACGGATGATATCATGCGGAAGATGTCGTTCACCCTGAATCCGCCCGATAGCGACCGCATCATGGCGCCCTGTACCACCGCCCCATCGGCCATCGGGTCGGAAAAGGGGAGCCCGAGCTCGAGAATGTCGGCGCCAGCGTTGCATAGCCTCTCGATCAATCTCATCGAGAAGCTCTCGCTCGGGTCGCCGGCGCAGACATATGGTATGTACGCCGCAGAACCGCTCTTTCTCAGCTTCTCGAATGTCTCGGCGATTCTGCTCAAATCTTTCCCTCCATTGCCGCCACCTGTGCCACGTCCTTATCCCCGCGGCCGGAGAGGTTCACGATGATGATGCCGTCGGTCTCATATTCCTTGGCCAGATCAGAGACGAATGCGATTGCATGCGCACTTTCCAATGCCGGGATTATCCCCTCCGTTTCCGATAGCTGATGAAAGGCGGCGAGAGCCGCCTTGTCATCCACCGCGAAATATTTCACGCGGCCGATCTCGCTCAGATGAGGATGCTCAGGCCCCACTCCAGGGTAATCCAGACCTGCTGCGATGGAATGAGTCTCTCGTATCTGGCCGTCATCATCTTGAAGCACCAGCGTTCTCGCGCCATGCAGGACCCCTTCCGCTCCCCTGACGACGCTCGCCGAATGCTTTTCGGTATCCAGGCCTTCGCCTCCGGCTTCGACGCCGAACATCTCAACTTCTGTATCCATCAAGAAAGGATAGAAGAGCCCGATCGAGTTGCTGCCGCCGCCGACGCACGCGACTAATGCATCCGGCAATCGGCAGGCCTCGGACAGAATTTGCTCCTTCGCCTCGCGGCCTATCACCGACTGGAAATCCCTCACCATTGTCGGGTAGGGGTGCGGCCCGACGACGCTCCCGATCAAGTAATGTGTGTGATCGCTGGATGCCGCATAGTCTCTCAGCGCCTCGTTTATCGCATCCTTCAGGGTCCTGGATCCGTTCTTCACCACATTGACCTTAGCACCCAGCAGGTTCATTCTGAAGCAGTTGAGCTTCTGCCTCTCGGCATCGATCTCTCCCATGTAGATATCGCATTCCAATCCGAGAAGTGCGCATGCCGTCGCGGTAGCAACGCCGTGTTGTCCCGCCCCTGTCTCCGCGATCACCCTTTTCTTTCCCATCCTCTTGGCGAGCAAAGCCTGACCCAGCGCGTTGTTGATCTTATGAGAACCAGTATGCGCCAGATCCTCCCGCTTCAGAAATATCTTGGCGCCGCCGCATTTCTCGGTGAGCCTCTTCGCGAGATATAACGGAGTGGGGCGGCCGGCATATCTCGTCAGGAGATGATCGAGCTCCTCGCCGAACTCATAATCGTCCTTCAGCCGCCTGTATTCGCTCTCAAGCTCCCTCAAAGCACTTACCAGAATCTCCGGAACATAGAATCCTCCGAAATTCCCGAAATATCCCTCAGGACTCAGGACTTGCACCTCCTGATGAACTCGGAGACGAGAGAGCGGTCCTTCCTCCCGAGAGCTCTCTCCACGCCGGAAGAGACGTCCAGACCATACGGTTTCATCGCCTTTGCGAGGTGGAGATTATTGAGGGTCAATCCTCCCGCAATTATCGCCCGCGGGCAGCAATCGACCGGTATTCTGGAATAATCATACGAGCGTCCAGTGCCGGGGGCCTCTTCTTCGAAGAGAAGGGCGTCAGCCGCTTCGACGAACTTCAATGCTTCGTTTCTGACAGGCGGCACTCTCCTTATCACCCCGATCCCTTGCTCCCTGATCTCATTGAGATCCTCCGGAAGGAGCGAGTACAACTGAACCGCGTCTGCATCGGCCTTGTGAACCATCTGGATTGCCTCAGAGGAGCTCTTCGGCGCGCAGACGAGGACCTTCATGACGCTCGGACCCAAGGTCGACGTGATCGCCGCGATTGATTCGAGCGGGACGCTCCTCCCCCTTCCGGGGAAATGCACGAAGCCGAGGGCGTCCGCCCCCAATGATTCGCACATCTGGGCATCCTCTGCGAGTTTTATGCCGCAGATCTTGACTTTCATGACTTCATGCCCCTTGCAGCCGAGACGATCTCCGCCACCTTCTCGGCTGGATTCTCCGCGCGCATGAACAGTGAACCGATCAACACGGCATCGAACCCCCGGAGCTTCTTGATGTCAGCCGCCGAGCGGATGCCGCTTTCAGCGATCAGTATCTTGCCAGCAGGCGCATGCCTCCTCAATTCCTGCTGGAAGGATAGATCCGTCTCAAGAGATTCCAGATCCCTGGCATTGATCCCGACCAGCCGAACAGATTCCAATGTATCGCAGGCGGCGAGCTTTCCAATATCCTCCAGGTCGTGCAATTCGACCAGCGGCTCCATGTTGCGATCGATGCATTCTTGAATCAGCAGATCGAGTGAGTCCCTGCTCAGCGCCTTTGCGATCAGCAATGCCGCATCCGCGCCGATGTGGCCCGCGAGCTCTATCTGCTCCTTACTGAAGATGAAATCTTTGAATAGTAATGGAATGGGCAGCTTCGAGCGGAAGAGGCCGAAAAGTCCGATCCCGCCAGAGAAATAGTCCGGTTCGATCAAGACCGAAGCCCCGATGACTCCGGAGGACGAATAGATCTCGGCGATCCTGTCAGGAGGGGGCGGGACCGCCAATAGGCTGGAAGATGGGGAGCGAGGCTTGTATTCCCCTATCACCGCCATGCCGGTTGCGGAGGAGATCGCATCGGAGAGCGAGGTCGCGCTCTTCTCGAGATGCGATGCCTTGGGGAGGCCTTCTCTCATGATGCGGCGGATTCTGCCCAGAACGATGGTGGAGAGGGCGCTCGGGTTCGATAGGAGCTTCTTGTCCAGCGAGTGGAGATATGCTGAGCCTATTCTGTCCTGCTTGATCTCCTTGAGAAGCTGCGCGACGATCTCCGGGCTCCTCTTTGTGAGCACGACTCCCAGGATTCTCCTTCGAAGCAACTTGTCAGCCTCAAGCCGGTCCTGCCGCTCCTTTTCGAGGGCATAGGCCACGGATGCAAATTCTTCGAGCTTCCTCAGCGCATCGCCATTCTCGATGGTTTCCGATGCGATCGCAACCCCCTCTTTGATGCTCGAGACTTTTTTCGCGGCATAGATCGCTGCGCCAGCGTTCAACGCGACTATGTCATGCCTGGGCGATCGCTTTCCCTTGAGAATCGAAAGAGCCAGGCGTGCATTCTCGATCGGTCCTCCTCCTGCGATGTCTTTCTCAGCAGCCAAGTCGAGACCGAATCCCTCAGGGGCAATTCCGTACTCGGAGATTTCACCATCGTTGAGCTCGACTACGCGTGTCTCCCCAATGTTGGATATTTCGTCCATGCCCTGGCTGTTCACTATGAGTGCTCTTGAAGTGCCCAATCGCCTTAGGACCCTTGCCATGGTGGGTGCAAGCTTCGCATCGTATACGCCGATCAGCTGATGCTTCACTCCGGCAGGATTCGTCATCGGACCCAGCAGATTGAAGAAAGTCCTGATGCCTATCTCCCGGCGCGGCCCGGCGGCACTCTTCATCGAGCTATTGAAGATCGGGGCGAACATAAAGCCAAAATTCACCGCGCTCAGGCATCTCTCAACAGACGGCGGGTCCAGATCGAACGGTATCCCCAATGCCTGCAGCATGTCTGCCGAGCCGGATCTGCTTGAGACCGACCTGTTGCCGTGCTTTGCGACGGGAACACCGGCCGCCGAGACAACAAACGAGGCGACAGTGCTGATGTTGAAGGTGTTCAAGCGATCCCCACCAGTTCCGCAGAGATCGACGGCATCGTCGGGAGAGCTTATCCGAATGGCCTTCTCCCTCATCGCAGAGGCGAAGCCGAACAATTCCTCCTCCGTCTCCCCCTTCATCCTCATCGCGGTGATGAACGCTGAGATCTGGCTGGGAGTAGCAGATCCGCTCATCATCTCCATCATTACAGCGCGGGCTGAGTCCGCAGAGAGATTTGCTCCGTCGACAACCTGACGAATTGTTTCCCGTATCATTTTCTGCACATCTTGAGGAAGTTAGAGAGAATCCGTTTGCCGTGCGACGTCATCACCGACTCCGGGTGGAATTGGACTCCGTAGATGTCCTTGCGGTCGACTCTCAGCGACATCACTTCATGCTTTTCCGTGTCGGCTAGAACCCGTAGTGAGTCGGGAAGGTCGTGACCGTCGACGAGAAGAGAATGGTATCGCGTCGCAATGAAAGGCGAAGGCACTTCATCGAACAGCGGGTCAGCCACATGGTTGATCCTGCTGAGCTTCCCATGGACGACCTCCTCGGCCCTGATGATCGAGCCGCCGTGGACGTATCCGATCGCCTGATGCCCCAGACAGACGCCGAGGACGGGCCTTCCGAAGCCATCCTGCCGGAGGATATCAAGACAGCGATTGGTGTCTTTCGGGTGTCCAGGCCCTGGGGAAAGAACGAATCCGTCCACGTCGTTCACATACTGGTCGATTTTCGGGGAATCGTTCCTTTCGACGGAGACCTCGGCGCCCATTTCGCCCAGATACTGAGCGATGTTGTAGACGAACGAATCATAATTGTCCAGCAGGAGGATGTGAGTCATCTTGTCGATCCTCCTTCGATGGATCTGATGGCCTGCAGCGTCGCTTCCATCTTGTGTTCCGTCTCCTTGAATTCCCGCTCCGGGATCGAATCCGCCACGATCCCGGCGCCTGCCTGGAGGCTTGCCGTGTCCCCGGATACGACAATCGATCTGATGGTTATCGCGAAATCCATGTTGCCAGTGTAGTCGAAATATCCGACCGACCCGGCATACGGGCCTCGAGGGGCTTTCTCAAGCTCAGATATGATCTTCATGGCGCGTATCTTGGGCGCACCGGTCACGGTGCCTGCCGGGAAGCATGAGCGGAGTGCATCGAAAGCATCGCAGTCGTCTCTGATTTCGCTCTCCACGTTGCTGACGATGTGCTGGACATGCGAGTACTTCTCGACTGACATCAGTTCCGTGACCTTCACCGAACCGAACTTCGAGACCCGACCCATGTCGTTCCTTTGAAGGTCGACGAGCATCAGATGCTCTGCCCTTTCCTTCTCGTCGAGAAGCATGTCCACCTTCAGCTTCTCATCCTCTTCGACATCATTGGAGCGCGGCCTTGTTCCTGCCAGCGGACGGGTTGTCAGTTTCTTCCCCTCCATCCGGACGAGCATCTCCGGCGATGAGCCGAGCAATTTGACCTGCCCGAAATCCAAATAGAAGAGGTATGGAGACGGGTTGAGCTTCCGAAGAGCGCGGTACATCTCAAGAGGATCCCCCCTTATCTTGAAATCCATCTTGCGAGAAAGGACGACCTGGAAGATCTCACCGTTCATGATATCCTCCTTCGCTCGCGAAACCATCTTCTCGAATTCATCTTGATCCGTGTTCGCTCTGCCCTCACCGACATTCAACGTTGATTGGTGCGATGGGCGGATATTCCCCAGAGCTTCCCTGAGATCGGCGAGCTTTCCGTGAGAAATCAAGAATGTGCGGGAATTGAGGTGGTCGATGCATACCAGATGCTTCGGCAGAACGAAATATGCATCCGGAACCTGACCATCGACGGTCTCCTTCTCATCTATTTTCTCGAAATATTTCACCATGCCGTAGCCGGCATAGCCGACCATGCCGCCCGAGAAAGGCGCGATCTCCGACGCGCCGCATTTCATGGATTTGAAGTAGCTCCTCAGCGCCTCGTATGGATTGGCGACGCGCGTCGTGTCGCCGTCGATGTCGACCAGTCCGCCGCGGGCCTTGAAGACCGTTATCGGCTCCACCCCGATGAATGAATATCTCGCAGTCTTCTGGGTGCCCTCAACCGACTCCAGCAAAAAGCATTCTCCGGGAAACTGCTCTCGGAGCGACGAGAAGATCGTTATCGGGTCATGCTTGCACTTGTTCTCAATTGACACGCTCATCGTAAGAGGTCGAGGGACCTCCGAGACGAATTCCTGAGTGCTTCTTGATTCCACGGTCGGTCACTTCCGGGCCTGTCGCGATGTGATACATAAATGTGATACATAATGTACTATTAGTAGCTTCGTTGCACATTATTGTACATGATGTTGAGATGCATATCCTGGTCCGATTCGCCATCTGGTCTTTCCATTCTGAATAGGAACATGATGACGGCGCTACGAAAGAGGCCGAGAAAGTCTGCTCGCGAGTGCATTGAGGTGGGCAAACAAGAAAGATGAAAAGGGGCTTGAAGCAACTTCCTCGTTTCCTCAAAATCTGCGCTCACCAACGAGCGCAGTTCAGTCGCAGTTGGTAGTTTCTTGCACCTATCCGCAAGTTAAAATGAGGACATCGCTCATCGGACGCGCGATGGAAATCGTTTTTCCCTACAGCCCCAGGCCGGGCCAGTCAGAGATCGTCGAGGTCCTCAGCGGGCACATCGCGGACCACCGCCATTTCGCCGTCCAATCAGGGACCGGGACCGGTAAGACGGTATGCGCCCTCTCCGCATCCCTGGAGAACTGCGAAGGCACCGGGTGCAAGGTCATCTACCTGACCAGGACGAACTCGCAACAGAAGCAGGTGATGACCGAGCTGAGAGCCCTCTCCGCGAAGCGCCAGGTGTTCGGCGTCGCGATCCAGGGCAGGCGGAACATGTGCCCTTACATCGACATCAACGAGGAACTCAAGTCAGGGACGCACGAGGAGCTTTCGCTGCTGTGCGGGCAGAAGAAGAACAGGGTGGTGAACGGCGATCCGGACGCGTGCAAGTTCTATCACACGCTGATCTCCACGGACTGCTCCGCGGTGGAGAGCTGGGCGAGGAACAGGCTGCCGACGGCCGAGGAGTTCGCCTCGCACTGCTCGGAGCGCGGGATCTGCCCGTACGAGCTGTCCAAACGTCTGGCGGAATCAGCGACCGTCGTAACGGCCCCCTACATCTACTTCTTCGACCAGTTCATCAGGAAATCCCTGCTGGAGTGGATGGGCTGCAGGCTGAGCGACCTGATCGTCGTGATAGACGAGGCGCACAACCTTCCGGAGTTCGCGAGGGAGCTGAAGACTTACGCGCTCTCGGTCGGCGTCCTGAAGTCCGCCGAGAGGGAAGCGCTGGAGCTGAGGGACCCGGAGGTGACCGACGGGACCAGCGCTGTCGACCTCCTCAAGATGATCCAGGAGACACTCCTGGAGGCGGTGGGGGAGTTCGTCATCGAAGAGGACGGGCTCGTCCCCTCCGGCCTGCTCGAAGAGGCGCTGATGGGGAAGCTGAGACTGACCAGCAGAGGGGTGCTCAAGACAGCGGGCGAGCTCGTGAACCTCGGCGAGATAATCCGGGACAAGCGAAGGAAGGAGGGGCGCCTGCCGCGTTCGTACCTCCACAGCGTCGGCGCTTTCCTGGAATTCTGGATGACTGTCGTCGAAGAGGAGTACGTCAAGCTCGTCGTCGGAGGCGAGAATCCGAGGCTCGAAGCGTACTGCATGGACCCGTCGATCGCCTGCGCCAGCCTCCGGGAAACCACCTCCTCCATACACATGTCGGGGACCCTGGAGCCGCTCGAGGAGTACAGGGACAGTATCGGCCTTCCGGACGGTTCCCCGTTGCTCAGATTCCCGTCGCCGTTCCCGAAGGACAACCTCAACATCATGTACGCTCAGGACGTGACATCGAGGTACGAGGATCTGGCGAAGGACGGCAAGAACCTCGCGAGGATGCAGGGATACCTGACCGGCATCGTCGGGGAGTTCGAGCGCAACACCGCCGTATTCTTCCCTTCATACAAGCTCCTCGAGAAGTTCATCGAGAACGGGCTCCTCTCCAAGATCGACCGGCCGGTGTTCAAGGAGGAGCGCGGCATGGCCCAGGACGACCTGATGGACGTTGTCTCGGGTTTCAAGAAGTGCGAGAACGGGGGGCTGCTGCTCGCGGTGTCGGGGGGCAGGATATCCGAGGGGATCGACTTCCCGGACAAGGAGCTGGAGATCGCGATCATCGTCGGCATCCCGTATCCGAAGCCGAGCGCGAGGACGCGGGCCCTGCAGCACTACTACGAGCTCAAGTTCGGGAAGGGATGGGACTACGTCGTGAAGGCGCCCGCCACCAGGAAGATGCTCCAGAGCATCGGCCGTTTGATCCGGAGCGAGACGGACCGCGGGGCCGCGCTCATCCTGGACAAGAGGGCTCTGCATTTCAAACCGCTCATCGACTCTCACCCGAGCGACGACCCAGCCGCGGAGATCAGAGCCTTCTTCGAGGGGAAGAAGAACGCCAAGAAGATGTCAGTCTCTCGCAGGAAATCCCCGCGCGTGAAAAAATCATTTGCAGACCCCTCGATGCGCCTGAAGCGTTAATGGGCTTTCAGCTCGATCGTCGTCTGCCCGCCCTTGCCCTTCTCGTCCTTCTTGCAGCTTATCACGAGCTCGACGTCCGAGCATTTGAGGAGCGCATCCGACAGGAAATCCAGCATCATCCGCCTGCTCTCGGAATGATCGGCATCGGTGATGACGAGCTTCTCTTCCATGAGGCGCTCTTGGTTGGATCTCCTCGCGTAGCTCTTCACGAGGTTCTTCAGCTCGTCCTTGTGGCTCTTGCCGGACGGCACCGGGAGGGCGAGGGCGAAAAGACCCCTGCCTCTGCGGACAACCTTTTCCTCGTTGACGAGGTGCGTGAGATGCCCCGACAGGTCGTGGGGGCTAAGGCCGGTCATCGCTGAGAGCTCCTGCAGGTTCATTATCCCCTCTCTAGACTTCTGGTCCTTCAGGGTCCTGACAATGATTTCCTTCTTGGTTACCCTTCGCAGCCTCTTTTTTATCGGGGCGGTTCTCAGCTCGTCGTCCTTCATGTAATAATGCTCCCAGATGGCCGAGCGCGTTGTGCCGCTCATCTCGTTGCCGGTTTTCTCGGACTGATTGACCATATTTAGAGCCGATAGATGACTAGAATCGACCTTGTTCTTTATTCTTTCCAGACATTTCTCAATCTCGCCACCCAAGACTTATTAGTATGCCAGAGGATTCCTGGCCGTGGAAATCGAAATCGCGCTACTTACTCCTCTTTGGTTACTGTTCCCCGCGATGACCTCAAACTCCTGGGCAGTTTGGGCCGGAGGCGGAACCCCGATGGATTTTGGGAAATCGTGGCGCGGAAATAGGATATTTGGGGACGGCAAGACCTGGAGAGGCTTCTTCTTCGGAATAATATTCGGTACCCTTGTCGGCTTTGCTGAGATGTTCTTGATGGATGCTGGGCTTTTCCGCTATTCTCCGACACACTGGGGTTTTGGATCGACCTACCTTGATGCAGCACCGTTACTCGTCGTCCTCTGCACTGGCGCTCTGTTTGGCGATGCGATGAAATCCTTCATTAAGAGACGCTTTGGGATGAAGCGGGGGCAAGAGGCTTGGTTCCTTGATTGGTATGATTTCTTCCTCGGGGCAATGCTCCTCTCCATAATATTCTACTTCAACTGGACAATGGAGAATCTGTTCTATAACTACAACTGGATCGGGTTGATCCTCCTTCTCATCCTTATCCCGTTCCTGCACAGGGGCTTCAACATAATAGGCTATAAACTGGGAAAGAAGAATGTCCCCTTACTGAAAAAGTTGGGAAAGAAAGACGTACCTTGGTAAAAGGAGAAGAGAACGATGCTAAAAGACATGCTCAAGTCAGTCCAGGTTGTCCAGTATGGCGATTTCACTCTCTCGTCTGGCAAGAAGAGCAATTATTACGTGAATGTCAAGCGCGCCTCCGCCGATCCAAAGATCCTCCGCGAGATGGCAAAGGAGATCTCCAAGCACGTGAAGGGGGAGAAGCTCGCCGGCATGGCGCTCGGCGCTGTCCCGCTGCTCGTCGCGGTCGCACTGCAGACAGGTCAACCGTACGTGATCGTCCGGAAGGACCAGAAGGAACATGGCACGATGGATAAAATTGAAGGAGATGTCCAGGCTGGAGAAGTCTTCCTCGTAATCGAAGACGTCGCGACTACTGGTGCATCCGCAATGAGGGTCGTCGAGGCCCTCCGATTGAAGGGCGGCAGTGCAAAGAAGATTGTGACGGTTGTCGACAGGGAGGAAGGTGCGAGGGAGTTCCTGCAGCAGAACGGCATCGAGATGGTCTCACTTTTCAAGGCCAAAGAATTGGTCTGATCGCGACGGTGGTCTGACGATTTCAAACTGCAGGAAATGCGAATTGAGCGGAGGCAGGAATAGGATCGTAAACGGCGACGGTCCCGTGAACGCCGCCTTAATGCTCGTCGGCGAAGCTCCAGGCGCCCAGGAGGATGAATCCGGGAAGCCTTTCGTCGGTAGAGCGGGAAAATTCCTTGAATCGGTGCTTGAGGATAACGGCGTGAATCGCGAGAGCGTCTTCATAACCAACGTAGTGAGATGCCGCCCTCCGAGTAACCGCCGACCGGATGATGGCGAGATCAAGAGTTGCATGCCTTACCTTTCAGGAGAGCTGAAGAGGATCAGGCCGAAGGTCGTCGTCGCACTCGGGTTCGTCGCCATCAAAGCTCTCACGGGTTCATCCGAGAAGCTCGGGGAGATCATCGGGAGAGAGATCGATGTGGATTTCAATGACATGAAGCTGAGGGTCGTGCCATGCTACCATCCGTCAGCGGCGATGCGCAATCGCAAAATGAGGCGTAAGTTCGAGGACGCGGTGAGGAAGGCGATATCGCTTTCTCGCGCATGAAGGGAAGGTTTTTCTAGTACTATTCGAGTCTAATGCATGGTACCAGCAACGGAACGGATAAAATGATCCAACGCAGCAAGATATTCATCATTCTTGTAGTCACGGCAGCGACGCTCCTGACGAGCGCGTTCTGCAATTGCCCCTTTATTTCCTCCGCGAATCCTTCCGCTGCCCTCCCGATATCAATGGCAGCGAGCAGCTCGAATTACACCGTCAACATTTCTGGCGAGGTCATCGGAACAGACTTCTATCTGATCACCGCGGAATTCAAGGCGGAGCTCGTCAACAACCGGACGGGCCTACATCTGCTCTCCGAACCATTCGGCCACGGGCGCTTCACAGTTCCAGTATTGATCCCCCGGGATGCGCGGGACAATGACACCTTCCGCGTCCGCGTCCTCGGCCTGGACGGATTGACCGTTTACGGCGAAACGAACGTCACGCTCAACGACACGGCGCTGAATTTCCCAGTTGAAATCCTCGTTCTGAACCCGCCGCCGAACTACAGCGGCATCCTCATAATCGTTCTCCTGATAGTATTCGCTCTGATCCTGGCAATGTATATTTTCTTCGTGAGATGGCTCATCGGCAGGATGATCCTCAAGCGGGCCGGCGAGATAATGATCGATAGGCAGACGGGCAGGAAGGGCGGAGAGTTCTAGCGGGCTCTTCCGAGCTTCTTCCTGAAAAGGAATCGAAGGTTCTTCGTGCCGTCTCCCCAGGAGTTCAGCTTGACCTCGCCGATCCTGGGAGAGTACCTGATCGGGAATTCCTTGGCCTTCGTCTTCCTGAAAGCCTCTATCTTGAGTTCTTCCGACATCGCCATGCCATCCGAGACGATGTCCAGCTTCGGCAGGATGCTCTTTCTGAACACCCACATGCCGCTCTGCGAGTCACGCAGCTTGACCCTGAACAGAGCCCTCGCGGTCGCGGAGAGAACCCAATTCCCGAATCTGTGGATGCCCCTCATCGCCCCGGGCTGGAGCTCTGCGAACCTGTTCGTCGTTATGAAATCCAGCTTCTCGCTGTCAAGACGCCCCATTAGATCTGCAATCCTGTCCGCAGGGTAAGTCATGTCTGCATCCAGCGTGGCGATAACCTCCCCCGAGGCTCTTTCAAAACCAGTCTTGTAAGCACGGCCGTACCCTCGTCTGGGCTCGTCAATCACCTTCGCGCCCTTCGAAGCGGCGACCTCCCTGGTCTTGTCCTTCGAGTCCGTGTCGACGATGAGTATCTCGTAATCCAGCGAAACCGACAACCCTTTCCTGATTTCATCGATCACGAGGCCGATGCTTCTCTCTTCGTTCATCGTCGGTATGACTATCGAGAGTCTGGTCATCCGGCTGGGAATATGTTCCGAATGATAAAAGTGATTGTAGTGTCAGATGCGATGAAAGCTCATTTCTTCTCGTCTTTGGGGAGCTTGGCGGAGAATCTCGCATAGCCGTATCCTAGGAAAGCGGATGCGAGCCTCACGAGCGCCCAGAACTCGAGGTTCTGATCGAACATCTTCCTCGGGTCGTAGTTCGACCAGAGCTCCCCGTGCTTCATCGTGAGCTGCTTCCTGCCGTATCCGTTCCAGAACGCCTGCTTGATGAAGCCAAAAAAGGTCCCGCGGGTCC